>Ga0214921_10000028_pt1 | contig 301993 bp, 364 predicted proteins | sample LL1505_MetaG_FD_177992 | JGI IMG/M metagenome (GOLD analysis project Ga0214921, IMG submission 177992) | Freshwater microbial communities from Lake Lanier, Atlanta, Georgia, United States - LL-1505 | ecosystem: Environmental > Aquatic > Freshwater > Lake | place: USA: Georgia | collected... | reverse complement strand
ATTCAATCTCTCAAACAATTTCAAGCAACGCTTCTCTTGCTGCTTCATTGGAAACTAGAGTTTCTAACGAAGAGTCTAACAGAGTTTCTGGTGATGCTTCTTTAACAACTAGAGTTTCAACTGAAGAGTCAGCAAGAACATCTGCTGTTACATCTGTTGATTCAAGAGTTTCAACTGAAGAGTCAGCAAGAACATCTGCTGTTACATCTGTTGATTCAAGAGTTTCAACTGAAGAATCTGCTAGAACATCTGCTGTTACATCTGTTGATTCAAGAGTTTCAACTGAAACTTCTAACAGAACATCTGCTGACGCTTCTTTAGATTCAAGAATTTCTAATGAAGAAAATGTAAGATTTACACAGATTTCAACTGAAGAATCTAACAGAATTTCTGCTGATGATTCTTTGAATTCAAGAATTTCAGATGTTGAATTCAACGCTCACATAGAGGTTTCCATTGAAGGATCTAGTAGAATTTCTGCTGATGATTCTTTGGATTCAAGAATTTCTAATGAAGAAAATGTAAGATTTACACAGATTTCAACTGAAACTTCTAATAGAATTTCTGCTGATGATTCTTTGGATTCAAGAATTTCTAATGAAGAAAATGTAAGATTTACACAGATTTCAACTGAAACTTCTAGTAGAATTTCTGCTGATGATTCTTTAGCTGCTGCTATTTCTGCAATCAATTTTGCTGACTTCAATAGAAACACTTACACTGGTTCGATAGACGGTTCAAACAATACCTTCACATTTACTCATGAAATGATTGCTGGTAGTGAGTTTGTTTATATTAACGGTGTATTGCTAGAGAACGGTTCTGACTACAATACAAGCACTGGTGTGGTTGGTATTAGCTCAATTTCGTTTTTCCCAACAAATTTACCAAAACCAGGTGATAAACTGACAATTGCAGGTCAAATTATAGCTTAATTTTAAGGATTAAATCAATCTTTAGATTTATGAAAAAAAAGAGGACTTTCGAGTCCTCTTTTTTTTTTACATTGAAAAACAAAGAAAACACAGAAGTCGTTAGCTTCTGTGGTGAATTTGGTATGGATCTAAAATAAGACCCAAGAAATTAGAAATAAGCGTTGAAACGTCTAAAAAGAAGGAGCTTGTCTCCCTGAAACTTATCGGTCTTTAGTCGAAAAGTAGTTCATTTTAAATGTTATCGAATAAGTTTGTGTCTGGGTTATAAACTAAGTGTGAGTTACCACCGGCGTAAAGATTATCAATTAGTTTATCATATGTTTCGATTAAGTCTTCATTGTCTGCATGATATCTTTGAAGCACTCTATCATTTCTTTGGTCGTATTCATCTAAGTTATTATCGTGTTCTGTTAAGACATAGTTTAATAATTCACTGCCCTTTTTTGTATCAGCTCCTTCATAATAGTATCCAAGATCCTTACATAGATTTGCGTTATGAATAACTGGGTACCCTAAAAATGCGGCATCTAAATAAAGGTAGTTTAAGGGGTTTAGCACTTGGTGACAGATTAAAACATCAAAATACTGAGTAAGAACATAGGCCGTTTGATACCTGGCTTCTGCAAAAACTTTACGGTCCTTAAAAAGATCAAGGGTTTTAAGTAGACCCATAAATTCAAAATTAGTCTTAAGTTTTTCAGCATTTGTAATCATTATAGCCTCTATTTTTTCTTTTCCTATTTCTGTTCTATAAGACTCTTCAGCAATCAAAGTTGGAATCATTGAGTATTTTACAATATTCAAATTAGGTTCCATAACACCTAATGTTTTTTCTGATTTGAAAGGCACGTATTTCCAATCTTTTTTATATTTACCGCTCTTGAATCCCTTTTCAACCTCAGTGACTGCATCAAGTAAAAATTTATGATGCCATATAAAAGGTACCATAATTGCATTGGTTCTATAGAGAGTTCTGTAAAAACCTGAATTTGTTTCGTGTTGTTGTGGTATGTACCAAAGCTCGTCAAAACACGATTCAACTTCCATATATCTTTCAACATTTTCATCAAATAAGACTTTTTCAACGTGTAGGATATAATTATTTCCGCATTTATAGGCGATATATTTTTTATTACCTAATTCTTTGAATTTTTTAATATACGATTCGTGGACTTGAGAGCCCATCATAATAATTAGGTCAAGTTCCAGGTATTTATCGTTAAAATAAAAAATATCTAAATCTTCAAAATGAGGTGCCTTTTTTAATTTTTCTTCTTCTTCTATTTTTTTCGTATTCAGTATACAAACCTGGTAATTGTTTTTTGATTGTTTCAATAGATGAGCTAACATTAGCACGTTTTGTCTTATTCCGTTGGTCCAAATTGATTCTGAAAGTGACTCTAGACTGAGTGTGATTCCAATTTTTAGGTTTTTCATGAACTAAAATTTATTTTAGTTTATATATTTTTTTATCTCATCGGTTTTAATATATAATATGATGTTTATAAAAAAATACTTAGATTTTATTTCTGAATCTTACAACGATTTTGACTCTATTGGTCAGTGGATAGAATCACTATCCACTGATGATGAAATAATGAGAATTGTAAACAGATATATTACTGATGAAACTGGAATTTATCTAGGGAGTGACATTTCTCCAACAATCAAATTATCAAATGCCGTTAATCTGCTACCTGATAGAACAAAGTCTGAGATTAAATCTCAAATTATAGACTATTTACAACATGGCATTGAAGAAAAAAAGCCAGATATTATGGCTTCTACTCAGACTGGAGATTTGTTGGAAAATTTACTACAGGATTCACAAATTGTAAAAGCTGGTCGTGGTGTTTTTCAGTCTTTTTTAAAGACCTGGACAGCACTTGGTTTGAAAGACGAAAATCCAAATTGGTCTCAAACGCCTGCTGATATGTTAATTTGGTGGCAATCACCAGAGATGGCTTATTTAGAAGTTTCTCAAGTTTTTTCAAGATTTCGTTCACTTACTGGTTATCTTTCACAACCTCAAATAGGAAGTTCAGTGGTAAAGCTATATTTTGGTGTGAGTTGTGATGGTAGATTGGAATATGGTATAATTTTAGAACAAAGAGTGGTTATTGGAGATTTCAAACTAAATAAATCAACACTCAATTGGATAAATAAACTTGCATTAAAATCATCAAATTCATTAAGACAAGCGTTGAGTGGATTCGATTATTTTGACTTAAAATGTTTGGGTAGTATCAAAAATGATATGGCGCAATTTATTCCTGGCTACTTTGAAAGTAAATCAAACCCAACTATTACAAAAAAAATCATTTCATTTGGTTGGTATGGTGTTGGAAAGTGGGATAATGGTAAATTAGACGAAGGTGAATTGGAGAATATCAAACAAAATTTTGTCAGATGGTTAATGACAAAAAAATGGTCAGATAAGGTATTAATCAGTCTTAAGGCAAATTCATTCTGGATTTATATACACATCAAATTAAAAGATTGACATTAGTTAACTTACTTTAAAACCAACCAGACTTTTTAGTATATAAAAGATAAATTTATTATGAGTTCATTAAAAGAAATATCTATTCGTGATTATGTATCAAGAATTGATTTTAAGAGAGATGATTGGAAGTTATCACAGATGAAAGAAGATATGAGAAGGTTCTTAGGTGAAGAACCAGCTATAGAAATTATCTATAAAAAAGACGTGATGATAAATGAAGTCACTGGCAGGGCTCAGGAGTTTAAGGATATTGAGATGGTTCAAATAATCTTTACCGATACCGATGATAGATTTAAAAAACTAGAATTTAAAATTAGCGATATATTATAATTATGAGCTTAAAAATTGAACAATATTATCTGGACTTAAAAAAAGTCGGTAAAATCAAATCTGATTCTGAAAGAGATAAAATTCATAGATATTACCAAGATCTGATGCACGCCGTTTCTGATGGTAGACAACAACAGGCGTTATCATTGATGTTGACTTTACTTTCTTCTGGTTATTTGATAGACAGCCGAAACGAAAAAATAGAACATCTACTTTCATAATGGAAAATGAAATACAATTTGACATTATTGATTATATGGGCCAACTTGATGGTGGTATATTTGTGTTAATGAATTTAAATTATCAATCTGAAAATTATGAGGCCATATTTTATTATAGGGAAACCATCGTCTCTTTGACACCAGATCCTAAATTAGAAGAAAAAATCGGCTCTGAAATCGAAGACTACTGGGATTATTCAAATTTAATGATGAGAATTATTAAAAAATTAGTTCCCTATGAGCAAATGATTAATATAGTCAATGATTTTGACCCAAATGTCTATAGAATAGACTTCACTAAGTAACCTTTCTGAATTTTATTATATAATAATTAAATTTATTTAATAAATGTTAATTAGTGAAATAGGTATACGTGGTTATAAATCATTTGGAAATAACGAACAAGTTCTAAAATTAAATACCGAAAGTGGCGAATTAGTCCTATTAGTCGGAAAAAATGGAAATGGAAAAAGTTCTCTACTCGAATCTTTTGAATATACGCTTTATGGTAAAGTAAAATCCGGTAAAACAAAGAAGTGGCATAAACTTTCTACACTGCCAAATAGAATAAACGGTGAATTACTAAATCGAATAAAATTTCAGTCAAATGGAACGGAAGTTGAAATTAAAAGGGGAATTTCTCCAAGTGTTTTAGATTTAGTAGAAAATGGAGTTCTTTGTGAAAGAGCTGGTAAATCAAATATCGATGAAAAGATAGAAAAGTATATTGGTATGGATATAGAGACATTTAAGTCTTTTATCTCGATGTCTATCAATGATTTTAGAAATTTTATCTCACTTACTAATGAAGAAAAGCAATTACTCCTAGATAAGTTATTTAATTTAGAAGTGATTAATATTTTAAATGGAATCTTAAAAGATTTAAATAAAAATAATAAAGTTAGATTAGCTTCTCTTGACTCTGAAATATCTGCCTTAGATGATTCTATAAATTCTATCAAAAGGTCGATTGAAAAGTCAATTGAACGAGAAAGATTGGAAGCCGAACTGGCAATTGAACGTGAAAAAGAAGATTTACAATCCGAAATCGATAGAATCTCAGTTGAGATGAATTCAAAAAAAGATGAATACAAGTCTTTAAAAGAAAAGATTGAAAAAATAAAATTAAAAGAAAATGAACTTATTGAAGAATTGGACTTGGAAAAAAAACAATATATCAACACACAAAATGATATTAAAATTGTTGGACAAGAAATTGACCTTTATGACTCGGGTAAATGTCCTACTTGTAGAACAGATTTTGACTCAGACCATTTTATTACTTTGCGCGGCTCTTTAGTGGAAAAGAAAAGAACATTTGAACAAGTAAAGTTAGAAATTGAAGATAATATAAAAAAAATAAAAGAAAGACAAAATAAACTTAAATCGTTGTCTGAGATGACGAATAATTCATTCAATGATTTAAATTACTTACTTAGAAATTATAAAGCAGAAATAGATAAATTATCAAAGAAAAGAGATGATCAAAAATTACCAAAAAATTTAGAACCTTCACTAAACGTCAGGGAGTTTCAAAATACCATAAATGAATTAGAAGAAAAGAAAGACCTATCACAAAATATGTTGACTATTTCCAAAGAAAAGGAAATGTATTATAGAGAGTTGAATAGAATTTTGTCGGAAGAAGGCGTTAAAAAATCGATAATTTCTGGAATTATAAAGCCTATCAATTTTTTTATTGCTGAAAACATCAAACAAATGTCATTAAATTTTGAGGTTAAACTTGATGAGACTTTTACCGCTGAAATTAAGAGCTTGGGTTCACTAGTCGAACATGACTCACTATCAACCGGTGAGCAAAAATTAACAAATATTTGCATACTGACGGCTTATCTAAAATTGATAAGAACAAAAAAACATGTTAATATTCTTTTTTTAGATGAAGTTTTTGCAAGCGTTGACTTGGATAATATTCAAAAAATATTAACACTCTTAAAGTCATTTGCAAATGATTATAATATAAATATATTTGTAGTTCACCATGCGGTGTTAAATCAGGAAATGTTTGATAGAATTCTACTGATTGAAAAAAATATTTTTTCAAGCATAACCGAAGTATCAGATTACAACATTTAAAACAACTGATCCATTTATCAATATATAAAAAAAATAATATAGAGAATGTTTATAGTAGAAATCACACCAAAGCAAACAATCGAAAGAGCACTTAAAGTGCTAAAAAGAAAATGGGATAAAAATAAAGTCTCTAAAGAATTAAGAGACAGAAAAGAGTTTACAAAAAAATCTGTTAAAAGAAGAGAGCAGTTAAAAAAGGCAGCTTATATTGAACAAAAATATCGAACTAACAAATAGTTCCCCCAAATCTACTAATGGATATAAACATTAATTATTATTCGATACTTGGTGTAGACAGCTCGGCCGAAGAAAAAGAAATTAAAAAGGCGTACTATAAGCTTTCCTTTGAATTTCACCCTGATAAAAACCCATCAGCAGATCCTGTTATTTTCAGCCAGATGACTGAAGCTTATGGTGTGCTTTGCTCTGAAAAAAGACAGGAATATGATAAAAGAAGTAAATGGGGTAGATTTTATGATGAATACTATGAACTATTTGAATTAAATTATGAATACGACCATACTTCACATTTGACGCATTTAGAAACGTTCAAAAAAAATGAGATTAATAATATAATTTTGACCGTTGGTTCTGATTTTAACGGCACTGTTGAGTATGAGAGACTTGTTAAGTGTAAAAGCTGCGATGGAACAGGTAAAGACACTAAATCTAAAATCGTAATAAAAGACTTATCTGGAAATATACTTAAATCGTTTGATTCTGAAGATGGGTGTGATTTTTGTGAAGGCACTGGTAAATTTGAAGGATTTGATTGTCAGTTTTGTTTTGGTAAGGGAAAAGTAGGATTAAATCCGTGTCAAACCTGTAGAGGTGAAAAAAGAATATGGGGTAAACAAAAAATTACTAAAATCAAATTAGTTGGAAAAGAAACTAAACTTGAATCTATGGGACACCATTCAAAAAATGAAGCTGGAAAAGTAGGATATCTCCTAATTAAACAGATCTAATTTATTGACTGATTAAAATGGTTTGAGGAGCCAGTTGTGTGTTATAAATCAGTGTGCCTGATTGATTGACATTAGTTGATTCTATGCCTATTGAATCAAGACCTATTCTGATGTTTGATATAAACTGGAAGTTTTCATCGCTGTAATCAATAACAGGGGCTACTCCAACAAATGGAACTTGAATTTGTTGGTTTACATAATCTTCAGTTGTATATTGAAAGAACGGTATCATATCAACTTCATAGAATTTAATATTATCTAATTCATGAATTTTGTCCTCTGTATTTTGATTATATAAAGATTGAAAATTAAGGAGACCTAAATCTAACCCTGGTCTATTAAAGAAATACTCGGTTACTTTTTGACTACCTGTATACTTATAATCTATGCCTTCTGAGTAAATAGAGAGACTCTGTGTATAGGGTGTTATCAGTGGATCGTATCCTGATGGGAAAGAACTTACTCCTGTATAAACACCTTCCTCATTTACAAAACTGGTAAAGTTATAGAGGTCGATAGTATGAAACTGTAAATCAATACTTTGTGTTCCAAATGTCAAAAGATTGGTAATTGAATCAGGTTGTCTGATAACATCAAATTCAATCATTGAATACCTATTATTTTCTATGTTTATGTTGGTGTTATTAAGTGTAAAAAATGATATTTCTCTATCACTTTCATATTGTAAAGTTTTATTTGTAGTTCTTTTTATATTAAACCCAAGTGATTTTTCAACACCTGAGTTGCTTATAGTAAGATTAGAATTGGGCAGCAGTTCGAATTTAACCAGGGCTTGGTTAATTCTATCAGTGGCTCCTAAAAATTTATTTCCTCTCCACGGACCGGCTTGTAGGTTTCCGGTGATTTGTGAAGAGGCGGTTTGAAATTCAACTTTTATTCTATCATTTAGATTCAAAGAACCAGACCAGTCGCAATTTATTTGCACATTTCTTAAATACGTGACAGGTGAACTATAATTTGGTGTGAATTCTCCTGTATTTATATCACCACCTGAATTTTTTATTGTTCTGGCCTTTAAAGTTTGCCAACTACTTGTTTCATTTACCCATCTAAGTATTCTAACTGTTCCAAAAATAGAGTTTTGGGGAATACTTAAATAGGCGTTTGGTGATACCATAATAGCAGCGGCTTGTAATGCTAAAATGGATTGTATTCTAAGACTTATATCGTATTGACCAGCAGTTTTTACAGTCCACTCTGTGTTTGAAGTAGAGGCTGAAATTAATAATCCAAAAGTGTTTTCTGAGACCGTGGTAAAAGTGACCGCGTTCCAACTTGGAACTCCACCATTTGGAGTTTGACCAAAAGATGGTGCTACACCATTTACATCATACGTGAAAATGGTTTGTGTAGTTGGTTTTTCTACTAAATATCTGTTAACATACGAGTGAGTTGCTTGATTTCCTGAAAAACTCCAAGTCCAACCATCTTCAACAAAGTTATCTAAATTACCCAATTCTGGATTTGAATTAAACGGTTTTGATAGCTCTGAAATACTTCCTAAAAAATCTTGATAAATTTGATATTTAGTACCGAGTGAATAGTTTCTACGAACAGTTGAGTCAATATCTCGAAACTGACTTTTAGATGACAATACGTCATCTGTAACATAGCCATATAGATTTAAAGCAGTATAGTCGCCAAATCCAAATCTATGTTTCGAGATAACTTCTTCAATGTCATTACTTTCGGCGTTATATAATATTTTATTTGACCCAATATTTGTTGAAGATTGAGTTTTATGGGTTATGTCCATCCAGGAATTGTATCTCCAAATATCTGATAATGTGGTAGATGATTTTGAAGTTTTAGGGGCAACATTTTCATCAAAAAATTCAAAATGTTGAATTAGACCAGAGTTGGTGGTCTTTTTTACTAAACCAGGATCAGCATTTGAGTTAGATTCCCAAGGAATATCGGTAATAATTAAATGTGAATCAATTATATCTGTTACATTGTGAACTCCGTCATAGCTGCTGTTTACAGTTTTGTCAAATTTGTCTATTATAATTTCATCTCCTGTAATAAAGTTGTGAGTGGTGGTACCAAATGTCAGACCAACATAACCGTTATAGTAGTAAGTGTCTACGTATTGTAATCTGGTATTTTCAGAGTGAAATCTACCACCCCTAAACTGACCCTCTATCCAGTGAGAATCCCACATTTCGGTTATATAGGGGTATCCTCTAAATAAACCATTATTCCAAACTCCTTCAAAGTATCCATTTAAAAAGGCACCATTCAACCAAACATTCTTTGTTATTATAATTCGGTGATTGTTTGAGTCTTTTTCAATTCTTCTTATAGGAAAATTATTTGACATCTCTACAATAATAAAAGTATCTGATTTTTTGATTATGGTAAATAAATTCTTTAATAATTTTCTTTCTTCGTTTATATCAATTGCTACAATATTACTTATGGAGACACTATCACCTATTTCAAAATTTGCAACTGATGCTGTAGGACCTGAAATTTGTATTCTCCAACTTATATTTTGAGAAGTGTTTAATACGGCTAAATCAACATTTGAAAATTGCCATTGGTTTTCATCTATTCTTAGGCCATTATTCCAGACACCATTTTCCCAAATACCGCTGTTGAATTTAGCATTTCCTATTTTTGAATTAATTTCATTCAAATTTACTACGGTTCCAAATATATTGGAGAAATAGGATTGAAAAGAACCAGTAGCACCTTGTGGACCAAATAGGTTACCCGATAAGTTATGTCTTGTTTGGTTAGAGGTGACCACGGCGCTATATGTTGCGGTTAGGGAGGCATTTATTGGACTGAGCGAAGTTGTTGGTAAAAACTGATTTGAAGTAGTCATCACAAACTGTTCGTTGTTGTCAGTTGTTGAATATCCACCAATTATATCTATCTTTGAAATACTATTTTTATAGGCTATATTGGTGTTTTTATACTCTGATACAAATGTCAGATATGAGTTTCCTGTTAAGTTATAGAATGAAAACGTGCCTGATTGAGTAAAGTGTGCTATTTTTTGACCAGTTTTCAAAAATTGGTCAAAATCAAACGTATACTTGGTGATAACCGGTTCTGTTGCAAATAAGTAAGCATCGATGTAAGAATTAGCCGCTATGGTTGAATAGAGTGTGAGATTAAAATAATCTTTTTCAATATATTTTGAAACAAAGTTTGAATAAGTAACTCCGAAATTTGTAGTTAGCACTCCGATAGGTGGTGGTAAATTAAACGTTATTTGAAGATTCACTGCTGTTGTGTTAATATCACCTGATAGAATGTTAGATGATAAACATAGTGGAAGTCTTTTATCTGTAGTTGATGAGTGTTGAAACTCGAATGAATCCCCTGTTTCGTTATATCTCCAACCTTCATATTTTGCATCATTTGATAGATTTGAAGACGTTGCGAAACTATAGCCCTGAATAAGCCAATCTGATTCGATTAATTTTTGTGAAATTATACCACTTGGATAATCCATTCCACTACTAGTTGCTGCGTAAATAACTTGGTAATCACTGTTAAAATTAGTCAGCGGTGAGTCAATATAAATTAGTGTATTTCTAGTTTCTCCTGGTATTGGCAAAGTTCTACTTACTGATGCTGAATTCCAAATCCACGAAAAAGTGGCTCCTGGTTTCCAAGGTGGACTTAGTCTTAGGTGCCTACTCTGACTAGCTGAATTAAAGTTAACTACTTCTGTTTTCCAGATATAAGTTTTTTTGGATTTAAATCGATATTGTTCACTTCCTTTCCATCTCAGTATTGAGTTTTGAGTTGGACTTATCGAATCTCTTTGTAAAATATTTGGCGTAACACTAGTAATTAAGTCCCACCTGAAGTTTGGTGATGTTGCTAGACCGGTAAATTGAGAAATCCAAGGCATATTAAACTATTTCTTTAAATTTTATATCGAGTCCATTGTAATCTACCATCAATAATCCAGAATCTGATTTAATTACAGATTTTTCATATTCTGTATCAAGTAGTTCTTGCGCGATTACGCCTTCAAAAACTCTACCTGGTAGATGTATATATTCAAATTGATAGAGGTTAACTACTCCTATCTCTTTAATAAATTTAATATTTTTCTTAGCCCTTATATCTGACAACATAGGACCGACAAAATTATTAGCAGGTGGTATTGGTGGGTAAGACACCGCAACGGGTTGTGACGCATTATTAGTTGTAATCTGGGTGCTTCCTATACCTGACTGAAAGACGTTCCAAAAATGAGTTGATGATGTGCCAGAATAAGACATGCCCCTGAGTAATATTTGTTTATTGAAATCTGAAATGTTTACGCCATCGTAAACCATATAAGATCCAAACCAATTGCCGTTTCGCCAGACGCCATCTTCCCAAAATATATTATAAGCATTCATGTACTCAGAAATTCCCCCTCTCCACACCATTCCAAAGGCCGTTCCTGAAATAAATTTTCCAGATTGCCATTGTGATATATAAAAATCACTATTTTCGAAATTCCCACCAGACCAGATACACTGACCGGTTTGTAGTAAAAGATCATCATTTAGATTAAAACTTCTAAGAGTTGACGGTGCTCTTTTAACCCAGGGGTTAAATGAACTTTGTAAAAACCTGCCCTTCTGAAATTCTCCAGATAACCAAACGCTGTTTTTAAATTCACCGACTGAATGGCTAAAAGTCCCTGATTGCCATAGCATATTACTAAAATTAACTCTGCTTGATGATTGTATTGTTTCGGTTGCTCTTTTAAGAGTAGAAAATATTTTTTGGTCTTTGATAAATTCGTCTTTTCGGTTAGTTACAAGACCGTCTTGCCAAAGACCCCAGAATGAAAAGGTAAATGAGTCTACAAATTGATCGGCATTTGATTGAGTCATTGCGTCTGGATTGTAGCCACCGACTGCGGACCAGCTCGATCCACCGATGAAATCACCTCCAGTAAACACACCGGTTTTCCAGACTCTACCTTGAAATTTACCACCATTAAATTCACCGGTATACCACATGGAGTTTGTTGCCCCAGACGCTACGCCAAATTCACCACCATTAAATTGACCTGATTCCCAACCAAATTGTGTCTGTGCTGTGGTGGCATAGGTCCAGCCAAATCCTGATGTGAATTTTCCACCGTTAAAGAATCCGTTTTTCCACTTTGCGTTTGTTGCAAATTCACCACCATTGAATTTTCCATATTCCCAAGTTGCGGTGTGATTTGATGATGTTTGAATAATGATATCACATCCAAAAATACCATCATTAAAAACTCCATCTTTCCAAATAATCTGAGACTGACTAAGTCCCATTAGTGATGTGTCTCTAGCAAACAAGTCAGCTCTTTCAACTATAGATTTTAAGACAGTTCCGTTAAAAAATTGAGTATTATGACTTGAAATTGATTTATCACCAATAATACCATTGCTGAAAGTTCCGGCATACCACGAAGAGTTCCAAAATTTCCCGTCAATGAAATTTCCTAATTCCCAATCGCTCTTCAAAAACTCACCATTGCTAAAAGTTCCAAATTGCCAAGACCAACGATTATTGAACAAAATGTCAGATGTCGGTCCTGATTTGAAATTATTGTAGATTCTCTCTGAATCATAGAATTGAGCATATGGAGTTGGTAGTTGATTGAAGCTTCTTGATTGATAAAATAAACCAGATTCAAAATATCCGTTTTCCCATCTTGACTCTTTAATTAAACCTCTTGAAAAAGTTCCGCCTTTCCAAAATGATCTAAAAAGAAGACCATCATTCCATAAATCACTACCCATTGTGAAAAATGAATGTAGGTACGACCCCTTTGAAAGTATATTACTATTATTGTAAAACAAATTTTCAATGTTTATCAACTTTCTAAAGGCATTCTCGTCAGAAAAATCTTTGTCTGTTAAATCTAACTCGTCATTTTTGATTAAATTGTTATAGAGATAAGTTCTTTTTAATAACCCCGATTTAATAAGTGACTTATTAATTTTAAGTGGATAGATATATCCCCATCTGTTTCCGACTCCTTCATTGTATGAGATTCCACCTGTTAATAGTGGTAAAATTGAACTAGTGGTTGTGATAATTTCTTTAAGCGTTATTTGATTATTTAAAACATTGGTTATCTTATACGCCTCTGGTAACAAATTTATTGAACCAGTTGTTGATATGACCGTAACTTGCGCTGTTGATAATCCGTTGTCTATGTCTAGTATATCTCCGACTTGATACCCTACTCCTCCATTTGATATCGTAGCTGCTATCACTTCGCCGTTTAATATTGAGTTTATGGTAACTTGAGCATTTTGTGACCCACCAGAAATTTCTACAATATCCCCTAGTAAATAGCCACTACCTGAACTCACTACTGATACAGTTGTAAATAGACCCCCGGAAATAGTATAATCAAATGATAATCCAGTGCCTGATGTAGAAATTGGAATTGCTTGTTGTGAGGTGTATGTTCCATTGGGATAAGTATAGGGCAACGCGGGAGTGGTAATCGCCATGGTTATTGAAATGTCTCCAAGTTCAATTCCACCAATTGGGTTTGCTGTGATATCAACTGTAGCTTGTGTTCCTAGTCCACCAGATAGATTTTGAGTTGAAGTCGAGTATCCTGTCCCCTGAGAAAGTATTGAAATTTGATTTATTTTACCCTCTGTATTATAACTTATATTGTTTAGAAACATAACATTTCCAACTTCAAAAAATTGGTCTAAGCTTTCTCTAAAATTATTATCAAGACCAACAGTTGCTATAATTGACTGGCTTTGTGTAACGACTTGTAAATCAAAGTATCCGCCACTATTTGAGTATTTTGTGATGTTATTATCGGCATTGAAATTGATGTTATTTCCTGAATTCCAGTTTGATTTTTCTAAAATTCCACTTTCAAAGTCATCATTTAAAATATAAGATTTTGCTCCTGGTCTTGGGTCAATCTGAACTTTTGGAACACTTTGTGATGTTGAAATCTGTGGGTTGTAATTATTCGAAAAAGCAATAGATTTAGCATTACTACTGGCCTGTTGCCAAGAAAAAGTTGAACTATCTGGTATGTTTACTCCAGAATAAGTTAATGTCATATAAAAAGGTGAACCAGCCGTGTCTCCATTTACTGGGTTGAAGAATTGCCAATTTTCCCATCTGTTATTAGAGGCGGTAAAAAATACATAACTAGTTGTAGCCCCATTTGTTAAAATATAATACGGTTTTGAATCATACTGACCGGAAGGTGAAACAATTTCTGAAAATGGTGTAACGCCAACGCTATATGTGAATAGCATAGTTTCAGAACCGTATACTGTTGTTGTAACTGTTGGTACATCAAAGTCTAATCCATCAACAAAGTTATCGTCTCTATCCCAAAATGAGAAAAAGACATCAATTGAATAACCACTTTTAAGATTTAATTTTTCAACCTCGGTCCAATGATTTCCAAATGTATCTTTTGTTGTTGATATTGTCCACTTATTATCGGCTGGTGTAGAAAGATAACTTGTTACTTCGACTCCCCTTTTGTAAAACGAATATGTTGGAACTAAACCACCTCCCAGAATTTGCGGAGTTGACGTTAAATAAGGATTTGTTGGGTCATAGAAGTCATCAAAATACTGCCATCTAGTTCCTAAAATTAACTTTTTATCAAAAAAGTTGGTCAGATTTTTCATACCATCGTTAATTAAAATGTTTTTAAAATAAATAGCATCTCCTCTTTTAATTCGAGAGTAGTCTAATTTTGAAATATAAAACTTGTAGAGTTTATGAGAAGCCGCTGGTCTTTGTGAATAAGTAGATGAAAGAACATTCCATTCTGATATGTTAAACTCATCGTAATTTAATATTTTAATGGTTTCATCACTAATCCATTCAGAGTTAGTCACTACACTTTGTTTTAATATCGAACTTATTGATTTTACATTATCAAAACTTGAGTTGAGAGATCTAGCCCTTCTTATTTCTGAATTAGAAACTTTGACATTTTTAAAATTTGGTTCTTCAAAATATGCCTTATTTATAGTTATTGGAAATTGAGAAACTGATTGTATTAGGTGATCTTCGACAACAGAATAGGTCACCGTTGAATTACCAATTTCGGTATTATAGAACGAACCGTTATCAATTTCAGCAACTTCTATTTCTGAATCGATAATAAAGTTCCACCCCCTGCCATTGTTATTTGGTCCATTTATTCTTTGATATGGATTTCCAAATTCATCTAATTCGGTGATATAACTTTCAGAAAGAGAGTAAATTGAATTCATTTTACCAGAGGTCCACTTAGTATTTAAAAGTGTTCCGGTGTTCCAGATAGCCTTTTGTCCATTCCAACTTATTTTTTTATCCCTTCTACCGTAAAGACCTGCGTTCCAGGTACCTTCAAAATTACCATCTCTGAAATTTGTTTTGGTAAGAATAGACTGTGAATATTTAACATCTGGGACCCAACTAGATTGAGTTGGTCCAATTTCCCATTTATAGACAAATCCTTCTTGAAATGACCAGCCGTTTTGGAGATTAAATGAACCGTTGTGTATTTTCAATCTTGTAGATGTTGAGAAAGTAGTAGAAAGCGCCCACGAGTAAGAACCGCTTAAAAATGCCGAGCTTACATCAATCCACGAGTAAGTTCCAAACCCTAATTGATTTGAGTCGTCTCTTACCCAAAAACCAGATTGAGTTATGCCGCTATTTACTCCCCAACTTGGACCTCCGTTTGTGGTTGGTGCAAATTGCTTAGTGGTCCATATCAAATTGTTCTGATATAGGTTGAATTTGTAGTCTACCGTATCATTTTTAGTAGTGATTTCGCGGTTTATGGTATCAAAATCGCTTTGGGAATCTATATAGTATAAATTGACAAAGTCACTATCACTGCTCTCAATCCAAGGTACGACTCCTGTAAAATCAATATCTAAAACAACACGACACTCGTCAACTTGTAGAACTTTGTAACCATCTCTGCCTCTTTTATATTTATCTGTCTTTATCAAAAGGTCACTGTCGTAATTTCCATTTATAATAAAAACTCGCATTCCGGGTTTCAACCCAGAATTTACTTCTGTATAAAATAAAGTTTTTCTGACACCTGATATCAAATAAGGCTCTACCCAATTAACTAATCTGGCACTGACTGGTTTATCAGTGGTAGAAGTTATCGAGGTTGAATTAACACCTACTAAATTCGCATCAATTCCGTATCCTAAAAATTGACCATAGGGAACAAGTAAGGGCTTTATTGATATAGAATCCTTAATTTGTTTATTAAGTGCGGCTAGCAGGCTTAGGTTTGGTTTAAATCCAGCGACAGTGCTTGATGTGAATGGTTTTAAGTTTTTAATATCACCAACTAAACTATAGCTAAGACCTGAAAAAAAAGGCATATGGTAAAAGTTTTATTTATATATAAATAAAAAAAGAGTTTCTATCAAATTTAGAGACCACACTTGGTAAAAAATGACAATAGAAATCGAACCACATCCAAACCTTATTGAGTATTTTAATATCACATCAACATTTAAATCTAATTTAACAGTTGACGATTTTACAAATTGTGGTGAAAACTATAACATTTGTAGCAATATCAATCAAAATATCTACCTATTAAAACAGCTTTCAGAACTAAATTTGTTGAAAAAGATTAATCGCGTGTGTGATTGTGGATTGGGACTTGGAAATGCTCTCTATGACATTTATCTCCAATCTAAAGAAATAGAATTTGATTTTCAATTCGTAGGCGTAGAAAAACAACCGGTTTACATCGACTTTATAAAACAGAATCTTTCTCATCTTTGGGGTGATAACTTTAGAATAGTTAATTTTGATATAATGGAATTTGATTTTTCTAAGTTTAATATCATTTATTCATACTCGCCCTTTAACAACTATTTACAACTAAAGTCTATGTATCAAAAGATAATATCAGAAATAAAACCGGGTTCAATTATTATAGAGCATTCTAGTCGGGGATTAGGACATTTTCAAATTTTGACAGAATTTACTGAACTAGAAAAAAGGGAGTTAGAATGTATGTCTGTTTTTAGAAAAATTTAATAATTCATAATTAACAATTCTGTTCCCATTATAGTCTTTTTCTGTTCAAATCTACATTTAGAATAAAGTTCTTCTATCCCATCAAAGTAATAATAGGAAAGAGCAAATCTACCTCTTATATTATTTAGTGTGACTGACAGCTGGTAGTGTGAATTTTCATCAAAGTTATGATTAATATAATAATTCTCACGGTTCATATAGGGTGGGTCTAAATAAAAGAAAGTATCTTTTGAGTCATATTTATTAACTATCTCTCTATAATCTAAATTATGTATCTCGGAAATTTTTGCAATAATTGGTTCATATGCTCGCCACTTTAATTTGAAAACTTCAAATTCATCATCACCTCTCCATGAATCTTCACCAATTTGATTTGTCTTTGAACAAGTAAGTACAATAAGCCAATTTATTGCCGCTGTCATATCGTCTGTTTTAGTAAAAATATCCTTTAGAGACCTTTTGTAATACTCTTTATCTACTTTGATGCCTCTAATGATTTCAATAAATTGTCTGCCATTTTTAAGAAATCGAAATAAATTCGCATTTAACGGATTTATATCATTATAGATAAATTTGATGTCTCTAAATTTTGAAAAATCTAAAGAAAAGAACACACCCATGGCTCCTGCAAATGGTTCAATGTATGTAGAAATATCTTTTGGAATGTTTGGGGTTATAAAACTAGCAAACTTTTCTTTATGTCCTAAATAGGGTATAAGCATTATCTTTCAAATATTTTAATATTTATATGTTTCTAACAAAGAAAACACGGAAATCTTTAGTTTCTGTGATGAATTTGTTAATTATTTAATTAAATATTTCAAAAAAGTTTAAAAAGTATTAAAAATGACTTTTAGAATTTAATATATACTAATATGTTAAAGTCGTATAAATATAAGATCAAACCTAATGAAGAACAAATTGTTTTACTTAATAAACATTTTGGAGCTATTAGATTTGCTTATAACTATTTTCTAAATGAAAGAAAAGTTGAATACGAAACTAATAAACAGACCTTAAATTATAATGATAATTCAACCGCTTTAACAAAATTAAAGAAATTGGAAGAGTTTAAATGGTTAAAAGAAATTAATAGTCAATCACTTCAACATTCGTTAAAAGGTTTAGATGATGCTTATAATTCTTTTTTCAAGAAAAGAACAGGATTTCCTAAATTTAAGTCTAAACACACCAAAAATAGTTTCAAAGTTCCTCAATTTGTTAAAGTTGTAGATGGAAAATTGATAATACCTAAATTCAAAGATCCAATAAATATTATACAAGATAGAAAATTTAAAGGAGAAATTAGACAATGCACTCTTTCTAAAACACCAACTGGTGAATTCTTTGTTTCAATTTTAGTAGAGACAAATCATGAAAAATTTGAAAAAACTAATAAACAAATAGGAATTGATTTAGGACTTAAAGATTTTCTTATAACAAGTGATGGTTATAAATATAAGAATAATAGATATACCAAAACATATGCTAAAAAATTAAAAGAAAATCAACAACATTTAAGTAGAAAAGTTAAAGGAAGTAATAGATATAATAAACAAAAATTAAAAGTATCTAAAATTCATAAGAAGATAACCAATTCTAGAATAGATAATCTACATAAAGTATCCACTGAATTAATAAAGAAATATGATACTATATTTCTTGAAGATTTAAACATCAAAGGAATGGTTAAAAACCACAAATTAGCAAAACATATTAGTGACGCTTCGTGGTCTAAATTCATTTCTATGTTGGAGTATAAAGCTAGTTGGAATGATAAACAAATTATTAAAGTTGATAGATTTTTTCCATCAAGTAAAACTTGTAATTGTTGTGGATATGTAAATCAAAATTTAAAATTAGATATTAGAGAATGGACTTGTCCATCTTGTAAAACTAAATTAGACAGAGATTTAAATGCAAGTAAAAATATCCTTAAAGAAGGAATTAAAATAATATCGTTAGGAACTAACGATTACCGACGTGGAGATGAAATAAGACCAGTTTTAACTGGCATAATCGATGAAGCGTCTAAAAAGAAGGAGCATGTCTCTCGAAACTTATCGGTCTTTAGGCGATAAGTAGTTCATACTACTGTTTTTAATAAAGTCTAAAGATTAATTATTTAAACTCCTTCTTATCATTGGAAATATAGAAGTTATCAAAGTTAAAGTATCTATCATAAACTTCTAGCACCTTTTTTAATTTGATATCATCTAAGATATTATATATGGACCATTCTTCTGGATTGATAATATCATTTACTTGTTTGTATCTAAGTATTTCATCTTTTTTCTGTCTAACTGTATAGTAATCTCTGACCAAGTTAAACCTGTCTTTTGTCAGATATTTTTTTGGGTTTTTTATTACCCCCTCGACTGCATCCACAACAGCGTTAAAGTTTTTATTCGATGTTTGGGTTGAAATTGAATTAAGACCCTGTCTATTCATTCTACTTTGATAACAATGAACATAATAAACAAGACCCCTTTTTTCTCTTATCTCTTGATAAAGTGGTGATTTTAATCCAAGTGATAACATAGCGTTTATAAAATGAACATAAGCAAAATCCTCATTGATGACTGGTGAAAGAATCACAATAGAAGTTTTATCTTTCCAATCATTGTTTAATTCTAATGGGACATTGTGATTTCCATAAACCAGTGGCTTTACTATTGTTGTTTCTGCAAAATCTAAAGCCGGATTTTTATAATCTTTTTTAGAAACATTAATAATTTTTGTGGGTTTTGCATACTGAAGTTCAAAGAAATTAAGGCAATCTAAAAACTTCATCTTTTCTAAATCTTCTTTTAATCCAATAGGGTCATAGTCATTGAATAGTTTGCGTGACAGGTTTAACATATGTGATTGAGTTTGCTCGTTGAAAGAATCCATGTATTCTTCGAGTACAATATTTCTTTCGTTTTCAAATTCTTCTTTAGTGACGTCAAACCCGCTTAGTAAATCCATAAATTTATTTTTCCACTTTGACACTTTTTCTTCTAATCCAGTTAAATAAAAAACTATGTTATTAGAATCCGTATAGGCGTTCCAGTCGATCCCGTCGCGGTCAAAGTCTTCTTGAAGGTGGTCAAAATTTTTTGTCATTAAATGCTCCATCAAATGAGCTATACCATACCAGCCTTTCTTTTCTAAATTAGTTGATCCCTCATAGACCACATAAAACCCCGAAAGATCTGTCTGACTCTTTAAATTAATTATCATTTTTAATTTTTATTTTAATGTATATATTGAGTGATAGATGCTATTATTAAGGTAACACTGAAATTGTAAAGGTTATCTTTAATCCTCTTTGAATCTTCCCCAAATTATCAACTCGTTGCTATCTGTTAATTCGATATCTAAAGAAAAACCATCCAATCTTTTTGTAAATTCAGCAGCGGCAATTTCTATATCAGATTCTGTTAACTCCTGAATTCCACATAAATTAAGGATTTCTAAACACAATTTATGAATATTAATAATGATTCTGTCTTCTTCTACAATAGAGAAATCTTCTAATCTAAGTTGCTCAAAAATACCAGGCCCAGTTGTGCCGCTTTTACCCCGAGATATAAATACTATAGACCGTATTATATTTCCACAAATTGATGAGAATTCTTCTTCAATATATTTTTGCAATTGACCGATAGCTTCTTCTCTAAGCCACTCTTCATCTATTTGGCACTGTTTCATCCAAAGTTTTCCATATTCTGTTTGGTGATATCCATATTTGTATCTGATAAAAGCTTCTGAATAGTTGTCATCATTTTCCCATTCATCAATTTCACCCCAGTTCGAACCCCCAAGTCTAATAACATTTGGATTAAGTCCTAATTTTTCAAATAGTTTATAAAGATAAAAGTCTTGAATAGCGCCCAGACTATCCAATTTGGAACCAATTGAAAATGGTTGAAGAATTTGACTCCTTTTTATTTCGTATTCATATTTTTTCTTTAGACCTTCTACTATACTTTTCAATGGTTCTCTATTAATCGGATAACTACCACCTTTATAAAATTCTTCTAAATTGTATCCACATCTCTGATTATTTTCTTCAGAGAAAAGGTCTTTAATCTCTTCTAAAGTGAATCCTTTTTCATCAAAATGTTTTTGAATTTTTTGAAAATCTTGTTCTGGATTTCTATTTATCCTTTTACACATATCAGAGTAGCTCCTGGTGAAGTCAAATTTTGAATAATCTAATTCAAAAATCTCATCCCAAAATTTACCTCTTTTCATTAAAACTTCTAATAAATCATCAGTTATTTCAACATTTTCATTAATAAATTGAGAATAATTTCTTAATTTCATGTAGTATATATTAATCGATTTTTCTATCTTTTATGTGCTTGACTAAATCAAAATCAACATCCCATTCTAAATTTACAAATTCTCTATAGTCTTCAATCTTGGTCAAATTTTGTAAGTCTCTACCTTTACTAAAAATATGTTCACTGGCATCTTTTGCGCAATTACTTATATAGACTTGACATCTGATGTGATATAAATTAAGAACTTCTTTAGTTATAAAAGAATTGATGATTCCAATTTTATCACAATCTGAAAAGATGCTAACTTTCGATGGTGACTTTTTTATTAATTGAAATAACTGAATTGCTGACCAGTTTGGAGAAGAAACAGAAACCGATTTTTGAAACAGGTGACTTAGGGCAATAGTATCGAAAATTCCTTCAGTTAACCAGATTTCATCACCTTCTAAAACACCATCTAATCCCCAGATGTGAATATCAGGACATGCCAAACTATATTTTAGAGTTTTTAACTGGTCATTATTTTCTATACTAATTCTTCTGATAGCACAGTTGATAAGTTTATCATTACCGTCGAAAAGGGGAATTACAATTCCTTCAGATGAGTTTTCTAAGATATTTGAAAGTAGTGGATGAATTGTCGCCCCAATTGTATCTAAGTCGGATTTATTTGTCAATTTTGAAAGCCCAAATAAGTTCCATCTCCACATATTAGAAAACCTAAACCCCCTTTTCATCAAATACACCATTTCATTTTCTGAAAATTGACTATTCAATTCTAAAAATAGTTCTGATAAATTTTCCAGATCTTTTGGATAAACAATGATATCCTTAGCTTCGTAATTAAATTCGGACTTATTCACCTTTATTGTTCTTGATTCAAAATTGAATTGACTTTTTATTTCTAAGATTCTTTCTTCTAACTTTTTTAGAGAAAATGGATTAATTTTTTCTGGCAAAAAGTTAGTTACCACTCCTGACGTAGATCTATTATTATAGAGGATAAAAGTCAATTCTTTATCAGTCCAGTTCATTTTTTTTGAATATAATTTGTTTTTTGAATGTAAATTGTATATATTTGTCAAATATTATACGATATGATTAAAATTGGTTTATCAGGCACTCGTTATTCTGGAAAAGACAGAATTGCAAAAATTTTCAAACAAATACAAATTCCTGTATTTGAGGCTGATGTTGTTTTGAAATTTATCCTACAACACAACTATCAACTACAATCGGTGATTTCAGATGCAATTGGTCAAAAATATTTCAACAACGGATGTCTAATTTTAGAAAAAGTTAAAACTGATGGTGTGTTTGGTCAAGTATTAGATATTGTCCAATTTGAGATATTTAAAACCTGGGAAAAGTTTCTTGAAAAAAACAGGGGTTCTGTTTATTGTATATTTCATTCTTCGGTATTATTTGAAACTGGCTGGTATGAAAAAATGGATAAAAATATTTCAGTCTATGCGCCTCTTCTTGAAAGAGTTGAAAGATGTAAACTGCTTACTAAAAAAACTACTTCTTCGATTCATAAGCAATTATCACAAGAAACAGATGATTTAGAAAAAAATGAACTATCTGATTTTGTAATACACAACTATGAAGTTGATGGATACTACGGAGACACTTTTAGACAAGTCAACTTTATTGACCAACAGATTATTGATGAATTTATAAAAGACGACAAACAAACCAAAAATATGATTACTTTTTAATTATGGCAAACGCATTTATACACGCAAAATCATCAGTCAAAAAGTTTGGCGGTCAAATAGATGACTATCTTTCAATCCATATAAAAATGGATTGTTCTAAGGCATATATTTCTGATAATAGGCACCGCGCTTTAACACATCACTCCTTTTGGATTCACGAAGCTATGATACCGATTTTTGGATACACTATTAAAAACTCAGATGGTGTCGAAGTTTCGGTCAAAGATATATGTGAACAACACCTACTTGAAGATTTTAGTATGAGATTTATACCAACTGCTCAGGATTACATTGAAAATTTAGACTTTCAAGATTGGATGCAAAATGGTGTCAAAAGCCACCCATCGTCCTATAATAAATTAGCTAATAAAGAAAACCTTAAAATAAATTTAGATTAAAATGATAGTAATTTCAAAAGTTTCAAATAAAAGATTGATTAAAGGACATCGATATGAAGTTCAAAGTTTATGGAATAACGGAAATAATCAAAGATGGATTGAGGCAAAAGTTAAATTAATAGGGGGTGGTAGATTTTCAGTAGATAGCTTTACCGATGCTACCGGTGCACCGATTGCTAAAATAAATTATCAATCCCCTATTAAAGAGGTTGACCGGTTTGTAAAGTTTGAAGATTGTAAAGAAGGAGATATACTTGTTTGTTTATCTGATAATTACAAAACCATGGCTCGAGATTCAATGTATAAAATTGAAAAGTTAGAGAAAAAAGAAATTAGCAGAAAGGCATTTTCTGGAACACAGACTTATTTTGAATATAATATCAAATTTGTTGGTTTAAAACGAAAACTTAAGTTCAATCAATGGAATTTTAGAAAATTGACTGCTGAAGAATTACGAGAAGTCTCACTTGGTCAAATTTTATCTAACGAAGAGCCAAATATTGTCAAAAGTTCTGATATACGAAAAATTGACTTAATTGAAAATAAAGAAAAGGTGTTAATGACAATCATTTCAAGAACTATCTTAGATGTCAACCGACACCATCTTTCAATTGTGGATTGGTCTTGTCAAAAAACCGGAGAAAAATATAGGATCAGACCTGAAGATTTCACTAGAATTTTAGATATGAAATTATCAGAAATATTGCAAATAATAGAAAAATAAAAGTTATGGAATATAAAAAAAAGTTGAAAGATTTAAAACAAATTCGTTCACAAATTAAACTGCTTGAGTCACAAAAACAAAAGTTGTCAGAGGAAGTCTTTGATGATTTTATAAAGACTATTTTTAATGACTCAGAGGAGTTAGAATCATTTGGTTGGTATCAATATACTCCGTATTTTGACGATGGAAATGTTTGTATGTTTTCTGCTAATACAGACTATCTTTTGGTCAATGGTCAACCGGTAGATGAATCCGATTGGTATTTAGAAGAAAACATTACTACCTGGGGCGTTTGGGATAACTCCATAAAGTCATATGTGGGTCAAATAAAAGAAAAAAATATAAAATATAATAAAAATTTATCTAAGTTAGTTGACAATATATCTGATTTCTTATCAAAATTTGATAATGATTTCTTTCTGCAAAGATTTGGAGACCACGCAATAGTAACAATTACCAAAACTGGGGTTCAAATTTCTGATTATGACCACGATTAGTCCCAAACAAACTCATATTTTATAATGTATCAAAGAATCTATGACTTTTGTAAAGTAAGAAACGAGGGTATGGTGTATAAAAATGACCCTGATATTCCACCAGCAAGAGTATTATTTTTAATGAATCTTCTTAAATCTGAAGGCATTGATTTTGAATTAGACCAATTTCCTGTAAAAAAAACTACCGGGTATAATATTATACTTAGAGGTAGATCTAGTCGAATGGTGGTCGCTCATCATGATATTGTTAATTCCCAAACAGATAACGCAAATGATAATTCGGCATCTGTAATTAATGCTATAATGATTAAAAAACTAATGCCTGAAATCAATGTTGTTCTACTCGATGGCGAAGAAGCAGGTGGTTTAGGATCTCAAAGGTGTTCTGATTTAATAAATGAAGGAAAATTTGGAACAATTGATTGGGTTTTAAATTTAGAACTCACCGGTAGAGGCGGTAAATACTTTTTTATTGGAGATTATCCGGGTAAATTATCTGATCACATCAAATCTATTTTTGATTGCCCAAGTGTGGTTACGCCATATAATGATTCTGTGACTTTTAGAAGAAACGGAATTGATTCAGTTGTTATTAATCCACTGCCGCCAATCGAAGGTAATACCACGTCTCAAGTAAAATGGAATGATGATATTTACTTAGATTTCAAATTATTGTTCAATTGTCACAAACCTACCGATACAATCGATGTGATAAGTGTTAGAGATATGAAGGAGTTTGTAGAAGAAGTAGTTATTCCAATACTTCAAAAATAATTAAAATTTTATTAAACCATGTCCCAGATTTCATCTTGAACATCTTTTTCAAGAATTGAATGGTCCTGGTTTAATAAATTTATAAGATTGGACATTTTCGAATCCAATACAATCCAATCTTTGTGATTTAAGAAATCACTCCAATCACCATCGTAAATAAGATTATCAACTGGGAAAATAAATTTACCTTCTGAGTTAATAAAAATCATAGAACAGAGTTCGGCGAATTTATCTTTAATATCTATTTCATTATTTATCATAGTGTAAATTTAATAAAAAATTTAGAAAATATCAATCATTTTTATGATATTATTTCCTTTTTTTCCTGGAAGAACCGTGATTATTTTAACTTCATAAATATTATCAGTCCATTCATCTATATTAAAATACATTATTATTGATAGGTTGTATTCGGTTGAATATAGAGAATATTGACCAGTTGAGGGAAATAATTTTCCGACACCATCGGGAAATAGTTTGTTAAATTCTTGTTTAAAATATTGATTAAACTCATCAACACTTTTAAACGATGTCCTTTCTGAAATACGTTTAGTTAAATTATGCTCAGCTGTATTGTTCCAAAATATTTCAAATTGAATTTTTTTATTATTCACTCTTTTTTTAAGTGTAATGAATTTTACTAATTTTTTACTAGAGTCAAACTCCTTATCTTTTATCTCTTTTAAGTTACTGGCGAGACTAGAGGTTCCTGATATATTCATAATATCAGATAATCTTGCCTCACAAAATAATTTGAAATTAGTTATAATCACCTAGTTATATATTAAAAAAGCCCCAGATAAATCTGAGGCTTTTTGTTTAGGCGGCTGTTAGAAAAATCTTTCTCGAAGACCTGTCCACAGAAAGGACTTTTACTTTAAGTTCTTGTCCTGGTTCAAATCTTTTTCCAATTTTCTCCATTTCTGAAGTGTGGATTAAACCAACTGTTTCATCATCTAAACTTACTAAAGTTCCGAATTGTTTGGTATCTTTTACGATTCCTTTTAGAACTTTACCGTTTTTGATAGTGTCCCAAAGAGACTCTCTTAAGATTTGTGTTAAAATTATTTTGTCTTTAACGATTTCTTTAATGTAAAACTCTATTTGGAATCCTGGTCTAATTTCTTTTAATCTTTCTTGCCAGTCTGGGTGAACATTAGCTTTGTGAATCATACCGGTCAGACACTCATTAAACTCTACAAATACTCCAAACGGAGTTGTTCCGGTAACATGTCCTGTGTAACTCGACTCATATTGTAATTGTTTAAGAGCTTCTGGGATTAAAGATTGTAGATACTTTCTACGTGAAACAATATATGTTCCTTCTTGTTCAGCATAAGATTCAATCATTACTTCAAAAGTTTGACCTACAATTGAATTAACATCAAACAACTTGTTTATACCAGCTAATGTGTTTGGCATAAAACCAGGTAGCGTAACACCGCCTCTCATAATTTCCATATCATATCCGGCTGGATTCAAAGACTTAACTTTTGCTGTTACGGATTCGCCTTCATTAAGAGACTTTAAGTTCTGGTGTGCTCTATTTTCGTAGAGAGCTGCTACACTTCCTTTTATGCAAAAATCATCGTGGTTTACATCCGTGATTAATACATCGATTATATCACCTAAATTGGAATTTTTCAAATACTTTGATTCACCTAATCGATTGTCAACTCGAATGTCGTCTTTGAAACCCGGCACTGAGAAAACAATTTGGTTCTTAGTTTCTAGTAAATAAGTTGCTTGAACCACTTGCCCTGGTATTGGCATACTCATAAGAGTTTTTTCATAAAGATTAGAAAGTTCAATTTCTACATCAGTTTTTTTTCTGTTTTTGTATGAATTTTCTTCAAATAAAAATTCAAGATCTGGGTTACCTATTGTTTTTGTCATAATTTATTTTTTGTAATATTTTTATAATAATTAACTAAAAAGTTTATTGATGTGAATTAATTTTTACTGATACCCATTTTTATCATATAATCTCTCAAAATCGCAGCTTCTTCATATTTTTCCAGTTTTATTAGACTTTTTAGTTTTTTGTTACAGTCTGCTTCTAACTGTTCTTTGTTTTGAAAATTATGGGATTCTTCTATTAGTGAGTTGTAGAAATCTTCCATGTCCGATAATGTGAAAAAAATTGAATCATTGGTGGATTTTTTTGATAGTTCCGATAACTTCTGGCTTGAATTGATTTTCTCTAAAAATTTGCTATTGAAAGCGTCATTATCTACTAAATACTTTGCTAAATGATATGGTCTATTTTTAAATATCTTAAGAAGAGTTACAAGATTTTCTTTATCGAACTTACTCATAAATCTTATATTATAGAGTAGTGATTGGTTTAAACTTTGGTAAAATTTAAGTTAAAGTAATAATCCATCGACCAATCTGAAGTTGGCTTATCTTGTGTGAAAATTAATTTATCAATTTTTTTGTCACTGCTGGTTTCTTTTTGAATTTTAGTGACTCGATTTTGCGGTACACCAACTTTCTTTGACCAATTGTTTTTGTATCTTAAAAGTGGTTGTTTTCTTAAATCTTTATATTCTATATATAACTCGACACCTTCTAGTTTATATCTATCCATTACATTTAGCTCAATATATCGATTGATAGCCGTATTTACGTCATTATAAATAGTCATTTCTTTTCTGAGTCCTTCAAAAGTTCTGTGTTTTTTCATTATTGAAAATAGATAGTTAAAAAGTATATCATAAGTGTTAATAGTCAGAATCCATTTTGCTTTAGTTTCTTTTTGATAATTAGGTTGTGATGAATCTAACTCCAGTGTATGTTTTTGTGACTTATCTTGAGTTGAAGAATAAACGACCGGTTGAGTTGAGGATTCTATTGAGAAGTCTAATTGTTCTCCGTCTATATTTTGATACCAGGTAATATCAATATCAGAAATTTCAACATTATCTTCGATTTCAAGCATTTTTGCCCCAAAAAAAGTGCTTTCTTCTAGCATGTTGTTTGCTCCCCAAACTCTATATTGGTCAAATTCCGGTGACATATACGTTCTTCTCATTGTTATAGATTGTAATTTTGATTTATCGAATTAGTCGTAGACCCAAATTGAGCAGCTGTTGTTGAGTTAATCGTTGGTTGATTAATTAAATTAGGTGGAGCCTGTGCGGGTGATAATGTTTCAAAATAATATTGAGCATCCCAACTGGATGAAAAAATAAAAAAGTCTTTAGCCACGTAGCCCCATTCATCTAACATTGGAAAAATAGAATCAACGTCTGGTTCATTTTTTAACTGCAGTGGTGTACCTTGTCTATTGACTTTGGATAACTTTCTTTCTTTGATTAGACCAAATTCAGTCAGTGAGGTGTCAAATTTTGTATTTTCAGAAATGCCATTTTGAGTTTTATCAAAAATTTGGATTTCGTAAAAAGTTGGCATATAAAAACCATTATATCTATAAATAGAGTTTTTGGTAAAATTAGTAATTGAGCTGTAGTTTTTTAAATTTGGTCTGGTTTTCTGGTTTGCGATAATTTCAGATGCTATTGGTAGTTGATTATACCAATTAATTTGCGATACTTGATTTATAACACCGTTTGTTAGTTTTCTATTGGATGTTAGTTTTGTAGGCTTTTGAACTGGTTTTATAGTAAAAGAGTCTATGTTTACCATTAATTCTTCGGGTTCTTCAATTCTTAAAAAATATTTTAGTGATTTAAGATTTGTGAGGAAATTATGTTTAGTAATAGTGGAATCTTCGTTTATAATTACGTAAGAAACATAATCGGTAAATCCGTATTTGTTTGTGATATCATTGATTGAGTTTATAAAGTTGTTTGCTGATAATTTGGTAAAAAGTGGTCGATACAATGAGTCTCTGTCTGAGTTTGATATGTTTGGAAGAGTGTTGTCGGAAATATTAATATTACAAAGGATATTTTTCCACTTCTTATTGATATAAATCACAATTCCGTTATCTAACGTCGAATTTGTGGGGTTTTGACTGCATAGATAATAAATCTCATTCATTTTTATTATTGGATTTTTATCTATGTTGTAAATATAGTCAGTGTCTGGTTCTAAACTATATTTTCTTGTCCAGTTACTTGAATTTCCCGGTTCATCTGTGATTAACGGGTTGGAACCTGTCACGGAACAGGTCCATATGGTTTCACTATGATAAACTATATCATTTGTGGTGTAATTTGAGGTAGGATTCCATAAATCAACTGGTTTCCATTTAGGGCTAGTTGATGATTGTGTCGCTGTCCACAGTGTTGATTTTTTTGCCGGTGTATACACACCATTAACCGTAGAGCCTGTTGTTAGGAACGGTATTGAATAATCTGGTGGATATTTATTAGTAGCCTGTTGTAGATTTAAAAATATTGAATATGATCGATACCACTTCTTTTTATAAAGCACACAGGCGGTTGAGCCATATCCATTGGTTGTCGCAAAGTGCGGGTCCCAAAAGTCGTCAACTCCTGCAGAATTATAGTAATAGAATTCACCGTCATTAAAGACAACATCTCCGTTTAGATATGTTTGAAACGGTGACCAAAAAATTGTTTTTTTAGATTGAAGTGTGTTAAATGGGTTCAAAGTATTAGATGGATCGTCTAAAAATTTCCAACCTTGTGTATTGTAAGGTGCTGTCTTTTGCGAAGAGCCACTGATTACTGGTTGCGTCACAGTGACTTCGTTTTGTGCTTGATATAGAATATCATCAAAAACAACGATAGAACCTGTTGCATAGGTTTTATCCATTTGCCATTCTTCAATTGTGATCCAATTCATAGAATTTACTTCCGTTACTAAATTGCCATTAAAATCGACATATTTATCATTATCTGAAATGAGAATAGAAAACTTATAATCATCAAATGAGTTATTTGATGATAGATTGATGTTGGATATATTACCGTTTTGGGTTATATCTATTGAATCAGCATTATAAATATTGAATTTCAATCCTCTAAATAGGGTAGAATTTGGTTGAATAGAATCACCCGTGTTGAAGTTGGAATATTTTTTACAATTTTTAATTATTTTACCGTCTAGAAATTGCTGCTTTTGAAAGAAAAAATCTGAAAAATAATCCCATGAATAGGTTGCATAAGAATTTGTTCCAACCGAATAGGTAGCTAAATTTAGATATTTATCTAATTCAAATTTATATGTTGTGTCTAGTTGATAGCTTTGTGTGAATCCTTCAATGTGTAAGCTGTGGTGTAAATAAGAACTAGTAGAAGAATTTATTGAATAAAAGTAATCTAAGTTTCTTTCTATTCTTGAAAGCGAAGACTCAAATGGATTTACAGTTCGATTAAAGTCTTCAAATTGTTGTGAGTTGTTTAGTAAATAAGGATAATCATTAGCCGAATGTGAATTTTGAAAAGACCATCTACAATAATTAGGGTTTTTTCTCCAAATATCCGAAAGTTTACCGTTTTCTACTTTAAATGTTTCCCAATTTGCTGTATACTCCGAAGCAACTGGAATGTTGACAACTTCGCCTTTATAAACAAAATCATCTAAATCTCTCGGATTTGATTGAATGCTTATATCTTCAACGTGCATTTTAGTCTCATCTGTTTGGGTCAATTCCGATTCTTTTTCATACTCAAATTTTGAATATTCAGTGTCTACAATTCTAGTGTCAAAATCTTTGATATCTGAAAAATTAAGCCTGTAAATATGAAATTTTTTCGGTGGGTTTTCAAAATCGACCACAAAACTAACCACTTTATTTTTACCTGCTATTTTATATTGGTAATCATTCTCATTGAAATCAAAAGAATAATCTGAATTTATTTTGATTCCGGTATTGTCTTTGATAAGATTGTGATAGACACCGTCTATCTCTATTAACCAAACTGACCAGTCATCAAAGGATTCAATTTGTAGGTATTGATTTTGATATGTTTTTAAGTAATTTTGTGAGTCAACTCTACCAAAGTTGGAATTTAGCTCCGACTGTTTTGATGTTAAATCAATATTTGATATAATTCTGTATTTTGTTACTTCTAAATTTACATACTGTTGACTTAAAAGACCTCCTGGTTGAGGAACAGCAACTACTTGGTTCTGTGAGACCTCTACAAATTTTTCAACTTTATAGTACTCGCCCTGATATTCAACATAAAATGGTCGAGAATCAGCGAATCCCTCTACAAATGGATCTTGATTTGAAGGTGAATAAATAACATTTCCTGGTAATATCTGAACATCGTCTCTTAAAAAAGGTGCAATCCAAGGAGATAAAGTGCTTATACTTTCGAAACTGTCTATATAAAAACCGTAATATCTATTAATTGACCATTTTTTTGTGACATCTGGGGTACTTGGTGTGTCATCGAACAAAAAAGATAGATTTAAAATGTTGGGAAAAACAACTTCGTTGACTCTATAAGCATCAAAGATGAATTTTTCAAATTCATAGATTTGTTGTTCACTTTCTAAATAGTCATCTATGAAATACGATTTAGAACACCATCCGCCGGTTGAATAATCGATACCATTCCATTTACAGAATTCTAATTCTCTGAAGTCCATTTCAAGTGGTGTTTTTGGAAAATATTCGTTATTGGTAAAATTAAGTTGCAACCACTCACCTAATGCAGTTTTTGGTGATAGGTCAAAACTCTTAACAAACTTTAATTTTTTGGCTATTTCATTTGTAAAGTTTTCCTTAGTCAAAAGTCCTATACCTGAACCATCTACTCTAAATATAACAAAATGAGATGGTATTTTATTTTTAAAAACATATAACGGTGCGAAATATTCAAATTCTTCTAAATAGTCTTTATTGTTTTGTATATTTCTAGCTCCGTATTGATAAATCTCGTCATATTGATCCTTAAAATCACTACTGGCAAATGAATTATCTGCATCATATTTTACGTCAAATGCCACACTGGCAGGTGTCTTTTCAAAGAAGTAAGGTATTAATTCATCCCAAAAGTTAGTCTTGATAAATGATTTTTTCTTAAATTTGATATCACCTAATTCTAAATTTGATTCAATAGCAGACAAGCTAAGGTTGTACATTGAATCAACCATAACCTTGATATTTGTCGTTAACCCAACATTAGTCCTAAGTAGTCCAAAACTTCTCATTATTTAATTTGTGTATTTATAGCAGGAGATATTTTTTTGACAGCTATTTTATTTCTATTGATGTTGAACTTTATACTGAATGTGAATGGTCTATTTTCTGCTTCGTTTTCTAAAAAGAATTTTACCCTTTTGATATGTTTTATTGTCTTTTTAGAACTATTAAGGTCTATATAAGCGTAGTTTGCACCCGATTGGTTATTATCTAAAGCATTCATTTTGAAGTAAATATTTATCGGTATAATCACATCATTATTTTCACCGGTATTTACTGTTTTCACTTTTTCGGAATTAGTCTCAGTTATCTTTTCTAAATCAGCAACTACCGGGTGAATAGTTGTCAATAATTTATTTGTTGAAGCCACAGTTATCGCGTTATCAACCCATTTTGTGGGTTCTAAAAGTGATTTGTTGTTTCCAATCATTGATAAGACACCAGTCTCATTGTATCCTAAATTAAACTCGTTATTTGATAGAATCGAGGTGATGGAGTTATTGGTGGTGAAATTATTTCCAATATTTTCAGCTAATTGAGTAACTGTAGTTTCAGAAACCGTGTCGTAGTTTACCGACCAAAGATATTGGTAATTGACTTGTGTCTTTGTTGAGCCACTTATATCTGATGTTAATAATTCATCTTTGTCGTTAACCCAAAATATCTGTGGAACCCTTGTGCTATAAACTTGGCTGTTTTGAAGATAAGTCCTATTACTTAATAGCCCAAGTGGAGAAGTATTTTTGTTTCTCACTCTTACAACAAAGTCTTTAATAACATAGACATTGTTTTGATATATTCTACCAGTTGGAGCACCGGGTGCTTGATATGACTCGAGATAATCTTCACATTCAACATTAAACACAGTTTCAGAGCCATTTGAGATAACAAATTCTTGGTTATTTCTAAATATGACTATTTCCATTTCACCTTTAGCTCTGCTTATTTTATCTTCTAAGGTTTTGATTTTATCTTGTAAAGTAGTTAAGTATTCAAATAGATTTAAGACTAAGCCATTACCATCTTTGAAACCTGATAATATAGATTGAGTTTCGTGATAGAAAACTTTTCCGTTAATGTTTATTTGTTCTGATAAGTGTTCATCTAAACCTTTAGCTGATAGTTCATTTTTTACACTCACTTTCAAGTCTTCTTTTGTTGCCTCCTGTAAAATAAAGTCATTTTCGTTTAGAACGTTGTTTAAGTCATCTGGAAAATCCACTGTAATGATTTCAGAATAATCTGACTCAGCCGGTGATTCTGGCCAGCCAACTTCTGAAATTGATTTAATTCTTAATTCAACTCGCTCATTTGCTTGAATTGATATATCAATTTGATTTATATTTGGCGTTTCAGGATTTTCAACATTCTCTATTTGCCAGTAATATTCACCGGTCGATTTATCATAGCCCCTTTTTCTAACATCTGTTTTATACTCTATCCAGTTAGAAAATGCGGCTTTTGTTTGTAATCCATCGAGTTTGTATGTTTCTATCGGATTTTCTCTACCATCTTTTGATAAATATCTATACTGAACTACAAATTGAACTACTTCTTGTGGCTTTGTTCCCCTTGTTGAGACAGCTTCGGGTATCGACCAGAATCCTCGTAGTCTAAATTTTGGATCAACTTTGTTATTTGGATTTTTCGACAACGACAGAATTTCAGTCGTTGAGTTTGCAATTTGTTTAGATTTTCCAGAAATCTTATTTGAAAGGTCTGCGATTTCTTTTTCAACTTTCTTTTTTTCAGCTAAACTTGGAAATTTAGTAATTTTAAGTTTCTGTGTTCTATTTGCGACGGCAATTTGTAATTGCTCTAATTCTGATTTTGCGTTTACTAAAATATTATGTTTTGACTTCAAAACATTTGATTCAGTTGTATTGGTCAAGTGTTGATTCACTTGAACTACTTTGAAGTTTGCTGGATTCAAAGTTGGCGCGTTTGGAGTTCCTGCTAAGCTATTTGGTGTTTTTTTAGCCACTAAATCCTTTAAAACTTGGCCGTAATCATAGACATAATCTATATAAAACTGTTCAAGTGATAAACCATTTGCGTTAGATGTTGACGAAAGGATCAACTCATTTGTATAAAATGCTGTCCCAAAACTCCAGTCTCTTGCAACTAAATTTAAGTCAGCGTTGATTGGTTTTACAAAAATGACATTTCTTTCATCATAACCAATGCTAATTCTGACCTTTTTTTGGTAATTCACAGGTGAGTATAACTTCATACTAAAATTACCCGGTGCAATAGGATCAAAGCCCTCAACTCTTTCAAACCTGACTCTTGGAAGTGAGGATGAATTATTAATTTCTACTATTTTGTATTTAGAATTAGCCTTTGTTAGATTAACAATTAATATATCACCAACTGCCAATTTATTTATAGTTCCGGTGTCGATTACTCTATAGTTTAAGGTGTTTAAAACATAATATAGTTTTCTATTAATTCTATCTTCTTCTGTGTTAATTATAGTGAAAATACCATCGTATAGTAAACTATTTGGCAATAGGTCAAAAACTTGCTCATCGAATCTCGGGTTATTCGGTTCAACAACACCAGGAGTTGTTTTATGCCAACTTTCAAAAGCATTTATTTCAATGTTTGTAGCACCGTTAAAAGTTAGGTTAAAGCTTTCAAGTGCTGATTGGCCTAAAGTTGTCAAATCACCTTTGGAGTCCTTAGCAAAATCAACAATATATCTTCTGCTTTGAATTTTTCTTACATTATTTTCTATTTGAGTTCCTAAATCAAATTCTACCGATAGAAGCGGATTCAACATAGAATCAAAAAACCAATTAGGATCAGTTTTAAAATTGACCACAGGTGATAATGAGTTCACTGGTGCTGGTTCTACATTTAAATCAACTGATATAATCTTTTTGAATTGATTAGTGGCTGGATTTTGAATCATAGAACCTCCTGGTGAATCTATAGAGTAAAGTGAATTTATATTATTATTCAATCTTTCAATATCGGCTCTAAGTGATTCATTGGATGGAACTGAAAAAGTTCTTAAATTTCCAGTTTCGTCAAATATTTGCATTTGAATAGAACTCTCACGGGTAGTTGCAATTGAATTTAATTTAGTTAAAATGTCAACAATATTTTTGTTGTAGTTTATTATTTGATCCGCGACTCTGGGAAAAGAACTTTGAATAGCCATTTATTATTTATGATTTTTTTGTATATATTATTTTTTACCTATTTCTCTAAACTTTGTTTGATTAATAAAATTTAATATATTTGTAGTGTGAAAATTTATATAGCAACTTTCAATGATGGTTCTTTTTATGCATCAGGTTTACCCGAGATATTTGTAGTAGCTGATTCAATTGAATCCGCTAAAGATCGGGCTTTAGAAATAAGACCAACCTTTAATACCAGTGAAATTTGGGTTAGTGAACTCAAAATTGATGGATATGTAATAGAGGTCTATGATGAGAAATTGTATAATAGACATGTGGTTTTAGAGAAATTATTATATCAGAATAGTGATAAATAAATTAATAAGATTGGTAAGAAAAACAACTTTTTTGATATATAAATTATAATATTAATTAATAAACGGCAAATTAACGGCGATGGCGGCTTACGGTCAATTAAAAAAAATAAACGGCAAATATGGAGAAAAAAATGCAATCATTTGCTGAGCAAGAAAAATTGTTCAGAGAAAAAACAGGAAAAGACTTTTCACAACTTTATCAAAAGTACTTTCCAAAACTAATCTACTTTACATCACGAATATGTAATGACCAACAAAAAGCTGAAGACTTATCGACCGATTCGTTTATGATAGCTTTAGATAAGATCGAAAAATACGATCGAGACAAATCCCAATTTTCTACTTGGCTTTTCACCATCGCAAAGAATCTAACACTTCAGGATATCAAAAACCAAAAAAGGTCAATATCATTAGATGTAGAGTTTGATGAAGAAGGAACGACTATGAAAGATTTCATTCAAGAAGAAGAATCTGATTTACAGATACAAAGTATTTCAGCAAAAAAGGCCGAAATCATAAAAAAATATATGAAAGACCTAAAAGAACCTTATAGAACCGTAATAGAGATGAGAGAGGTTAAAAAAATGGCCTATAAAGATATAGCTGGTCAGTTGGGTAAAAATTTATCGACTATCAAAAGTCAGATCAGAAACGGTAGACACATTTTAATGTCTCAGTCAAAAAAGGAATTTGACCAGATAGATGAAATGTATATGTAATTTTAATTTTTAAAATCTTTTTTATGAATTTAGATATTGAGAGACTTGGAAGACAAGCTGTTGAGATAATTAAAGAAAAATGGGGTTTACCCGAAACCGGATTTATCGCCGGAGGTGCAATAGCAAATATTGTTTGGCAATTAGTTTCTGGAACTAAAGCTGTTGTAAACGATATTGATGTTTTTATATTTGATGGAATTATTGAAAAATTGGATTCCTATAGAGAATCTCTTTTTCAGTATCAAGAAAAAACCAGAACTTTTTTTGAAGATTACAGAGGTCTTAATTTTAGGCAAGTCACTAAAGAATTCTATACTATTACCGATGTTTCAAATAATGGTATTTTTAATAAAATTATCTTCAAATCTAATGTTAACGATACCTCTATGATACTTAGGTCATTCGATATCAATGCTACTAGAATTGGATATCTAATTGATGAAGATAAACTCTATTGGACCGATGAATTTTCTGATTTTATATCAACTGGTAATCTTAAAGTGTGTAATCTAATGACTCCTTCACACACTACTATAAGAATTGTAAAAAAACAGCAGGAGTTACAATGTCAGTTAGATAAATTTGAAATAGATTTATTAAGATACTGCCACTATTGGAGGTTCGGAGATACGATTAAATTAAAATTCAAAAAAAGATACCATGATTTATTTCAGACTTATTCTAAGATTTTAGAACAATATTTTAATATACGTCGTGATAAACTAGTAGAAGAATTTATATTAGAGGCGTATGGGGTCAACTCTGAGATATACGCGCTTGACCTAAAAGATGAAAAGGAGACAATGAATTTATTCCAGGATACTAATCTTGGGAGCATTTACACTTCTAATGAGTTTTTATTTTATATGAGAAATGTTTACAATAATCCTGAGTTTGTCGAACTTTGGAAAAAACTTTATTTTTTCTTTTCTGATACTGATTATGTAGACTGTCGTCCTGATAATTCAGATCTAGAATTACTAAATAGATTGGGTAGATATGCACCAAATTCAATAAAAAACTTAAAGGGTTTGAAACTTTCAGAGCAGATTAAAATTGTGAAATCGGTTTTAGAAATTTACCAACACGATCCCCTGGTTGCTATTTCAATTTTAGAAAAACATAAAATTAGTGAAATTGAACTGGATTCTCAAAACTTGTTACTTTTGGAATTATCTGTTCGCAGAGAAATTGTAAATGATACAAGAAATAAAGTAGGAAACATTTTAGATCCTAATAAATATAATGATGGGGTAGTTAACGAACAAAACAAATTACCTTTTTAAAAAAATAAATAAATTATGATGGCTTACATAACAGAATTGAATGAAGGAAACTTTGAAAGTTTCACTAAAAATGATTTTAGTCTTATAGATATCTGGGCCCCTTGGTGTGGTCCTTGTAAAACAATTGCTCCAATTATAGACGAAGTCTCTTCACAATATCAAGGCAGAGTCTGGTGTGGTAAATTAAATGCTGACGAGTGTAGTGAGTTGTTAAAAACTCTATCAGTCAGAAATGTCCCAACTATTCTTTTTTATAAAGCTGGAAATCCAATTTTAAATGAAGAGGGAAACCCTGTTAAAATTATTGGTAGTTTTCAGAAGGATAAATTAGTGGAAATTTTAGACAAGTATCTTTAATTGCATATATTTACGGTTTGTTGTTTAAGAAATTCTATTTATCTTTGTATTTATGAATTTAGCAAACAATAGAAAGGCTTATTTTGAATATCAAATCATTGAAGAATTTGATGCTGGTATTATATTAATAGGCACCGAAGTAAAGTCTATTCGTTTGGGTGGTGTTAATCTAACTGATTCATATATATTTTTTAATAACGGAGAATTGTGGATAAAAAATTTCAAAGTCAGTAGATACAAACAACAACATTTTGCTGATACTCATGATGAAAACAGACAAAAAAAATTGTTACTCACCAAGTCTCAGATTTTAAAAATCTCCAAACTTTTTTCAGATAACGGTGTTACTTGTGTTCCACTTCAAATATTTATAAAAAACAACAAAATAAAATTAAAAATTGGGGTTGTTAAAGGAAAAAAATTATGGGATAAAAGACAAACTATAAAAGAACGAGATTTGAAAAGAGAGTCACAAAGGGGTATTTAACCTAACAGCTGTAAAATGTATTTTTCTAATTCGTCAACGAATTTTCTGTCTTCTTCTATTTCTACTTGCGTTCTTTTTGCCATTATACCTATACCATCTGATACGTCACTATCATTAAATTTTATATTACTGAATACTTTGTAAAGGCCTCTTGATTTATCGGTTTTTGAGTAGTAATAAGTTATACTGTATATTTTAGACAGTAAGTATCTTAATTCATTAAGAGTTGTTACGGGTTTTATAAAAATAAGTTGTAAAATCTTTTTACTTAGTTTTGATAGTTTATCAAAAATTTCAATCGTTTCTTCGTCGCCCTCGTCCTGAACTCTTTTTAAAGATCCAGAAAATCTATCAACATATTTTTTTGATTCCTCTTTATATGAAAAAAAGCTTTTTTTGACTTTTTCAAAGGCCCACTTTTTTGATTCCTCATCATCTTCACATGTTATCAAATATTTTATATTTTGTTCAAACCGATAAATATTTTCAGTGTCTGGTTCGCCTGCAATTAAACTGTAAAGGATTTTTTCTCCACATAAAAAAGTGGAAAATAATTTTTGTAAATTCAATAAATCCTGCTCTTGAGATTTCAATTCCAGACCATAAATAGAAATTAACCTATCCATTAATCTGTTATAATTAGACTTAGCTATCTCTTCATCTGTCATAAAGTGAGTTGACCCAGATTTTGACTCCTCTCTAAATTTTTTGATATCCGATACTGGCTCAAAAGTGGGAGCATCTACATCCGGATTCAATAAATCATCATACATTAAAACTAAAGCAAAGTCAGCATTACTAACTTCTTTATAACTTGAAATGGAGTTCATATCAGAGTCAGACCATATTACTTGGTTAAAATTATAGTCTAAAGGTAAATTCCAATTCAGATGAGACAGATTTTCTGATTGCGATGGCTCTTCTTTTTCTTCATATCTTAGTGGTTCATCACCTGGTGTATAAAAAGTAAGCTTTTCGTGGTCATCTGGTATAGTTCTTGGTTCATAAATATACCAAGATTGGTCACCGTATTCTGTGTATTCACGCCAACCTGAGTCTGATGGATACGAACCAGATGCTACATTCTGTATGGCGTAGACTCTATCTCTGTTATCAACATAAACAGTAGCTATCGCAATGTCACCACCAAATATACCAATTACAACTTGACCGGTTTTTAATTTACTATAGTCTGTTACTCTGCAGATTATACCGGTTTCTGTAATATTTTTTTTGATATAGTCTAACTCTCGATTAGTGAAGGGTGGGTCTTTTCTATTTGGGCTGTTATGGATTGTTTTTGGTTCTCGAAAGGTGTATGTTTTATTTCCTGTTGCGGTATATCCTAAATAGCCATTTTCAACTGAAAACCAATATTTAATTACCCAGATACCCTTTCTGTTGGACACATCTTTGTCATTTTTTAATAAAATAGCCTTTTTGAACGGTAGATATTGTATAAAGTCATCCGTTAATTTATTTAGCGGATAATCTGAATTTTGCATAAATTCTTTTAGATCTTCTAAGAATTTTTCTTTCGATTGACTTGATATTTTTTGTGATAAAAAATTTATAGTTTTAGAAATGCCCTTGGAAGAAAAGGCCTCATATAATTTTAAATATCTCATATGACTATATATAAAAAATTTCTTATTTTTTTTTATTTTTTTTTATCTAAGAAAAATTTACTATCTTTGAATAATTAAAAGTAGAACAAATGAAAACAATTCAACTTACTCTTCAAGAAATCTGGGCAGCAACTCGACCTCAAATTGAGAAAAGTAAGAAAACATACTCCAGAAAAGAAAAACATAAAAACAAAACTGCTTAAAGTATAATATATGAAAAAAAGTTTATTCGTATTGGTGATTCTATCTACATTTTTTTCTTGTGTAGGCCCGAGAAGGAAAAAAAATTTTACAATTGGTGTTTGCCAAGGTGATAACATTAACTACACCGTAACATATGTTGAATGTGATTCATTTCAGATGATTTCACCCAATGAGGCCTTTATATGGAGCGACGGGAGAAAAATGAAATTAATTGGAGATAGGGGATTAAAACCAGAGTCGAAATAGTTAGAACTCTGTAAATCTTAGAATGTGATTCTCTGAAACTTTTTCAGGAAGATTATCATGTTTTGTTGCTGCAAAATCTCTTAGTTTTTTCAACCTTCTCCTATAGGTATTGGAGTCTTTAGCTGGTTTCTTTTTGTCACTGCCTTTTAGAAAAGAGTTGGCTAGATCCTTTACTGATTTTGAAGCCCCTGGCATTTCGCCCTTAGCCCAAGCATAAGCCATTCCCATAAGTCTTTGTTGTTTTTTTGATACTGATGGCATAACTTACCGTCTTTTTTAGATATATATTAAAAAAAATTATTATGGAACAATTAAGAAATTCTGGAATTATATCTAAAGAAGAATATGTCGGAAAAACAATAGAAGATGCCACCAAATGGGCAAATGATGGTGGATTTGTAGTCAGAATAGTAGAAACTGATGGAATACAACACATGTTGGATATGTCAGTTGATGCAAGACGACTAAACTTTAGAGTCAGCTTTGGTAGAGTCACTGATGTATTTGGTGGTTAATTAGAAATTATTTAGTTTACTCCAAGTAGCCCCATTATATCCCCACCAACCCTTTTGTGTTATTAAAGCACCATCACCTGCATTTGCATAAACTAATAGTCCTTCTGTTGGTCCGACTATTGCTTCTGCTTGCGAACCTGTCATTACTGGTGGTAAGAAACCTGATGTGGTTGAACTGATGTGTAGTATCGCACTTGCGTTCGGAGTTGATGTTCCTATACCGATATTATCATTTGAGGCATCGACAAAGAATAAGTTTGAATTTGTTATTCCCTTTATTTTGAAATCGTTGTCTAGGGATGATTCATTAAATATTGATGTTCCTTTATTTACAACCAATCCATAATTAGTTGAAGCTGAATATGAGTCGATGTAGACACCATAATTAAGAGATCCGGTTCCCGAAACTTGAATATATGAACCTGTTCCACTTCCTGGACCATCTATCCATATTTGTTGACCCCAATTTGAAGCAGTGGTTGACATTCGGATATATTGACCTCTGTTGTTTGAATTAGGTAGACCAGGACTAGTATAAATATATTGACCATAGGTGTTTTGACCTGAATGTATTAGTGTATATGATCCATAAGTGGTGGTTGTGTTTGTTGGACTTCCGCCTTCGCCAAGAAAAGTGTATGATCCATATTTTGTCCCAGAGTTTGATACAAACGTGTTATAGACCCCATATACAACTCCGGTTGCTTGGGATGAATTATAGAGTCCATATTTAGTTCCAGTTGATGAAAGTGAGTTATAAAGCCCGTAACTGTTAGTTGAACTCGATATGTAATTATAGATACCGTAGTTGTTAACTGTTGACCCCGTAACTTGATTATAAACGCCATAACTACTTGTTCCTGAATTACTCATATCGGTGTAAAGACCATAAGATTGGTTAAAAGCCGATGATGTGTTGTTTGCTGTGTCTTGTATATAGAAGTTTCTTCTACCTTGAGTGGATGTTCTTATATGAAACACCGATTCTGTGTTTGCTGAGGTAGTTCCAATACTTACCCTGCTTCCATTGTCATAAATCAATGAGTTAGTTAATCCAGTTGCAGAAGACCATTTCGGTAGATAACTTGATGTCCCTGAGCCTTGAATTGATGATAATTGAACCCAACTTCCGTTTCCAGATGCGTCGGATTGTAAAAAGTATCCGTTACTTGGAGTTGCGGTCAATTTAAATCCTTCTACTGATAAATTGGCAACTCTCAAATCAGAATAAGAATCTATTGCCACATTACCAATCACCGAACTTGAGTCATTGGTTTTAATGAATGCAAAAACATCATCTGATTCATCCCAGATAAGTGATTGAGTTTGACCACTTCCTCTTGATATAAAGATACCAGAGTCAAGTGTTGGTGTGCCAGATTGTGTTGATGCTAGAAGTATAATAGGGTCTTGAACACTTAAATTAGTGGTATTAATAACTGTAGACGAACCACTTACAGTAAATCCTCCGCTTACTACTAACCCTCCAAATACCGATAGTGTATTTCCATCAAATGTCAAATTTGATTCTACTGTTCCGTTCGGAGCTGAACCGTCCAGAGTTATTAGACCATTGTCGGTTGTTCCTGATAGTGACAATACTCCGGAAGTTCCAGAAGTTCCAGATGAACCGATGCCTGAGGTTCCAGATGTGCCTGAGATACCAGAAGTTCCATTTATACCAGAAGTTCCATTAACTCCTGAAGTTCCAGATGAGCCAGAAGTCCCGGCTTGTGACACCAATGCCCAAGAAGAATTTAAAGGAGGCGGAGGTGTTCCATTTGTCCCATTCGCAAGACAAATGTAAGAGCTGCCTACATACTCAACAACATCGTTTATATTGTATGTTGTAAATGGACTCCAAGAATTTTTCCAGGCAAAAGAAGAACCAGAAGTTCCAGAAGTTGCAGAGGTCCCTGATGAACCGGAACTTCCTGATGAACCCGATACTCCGGAACTTCCTGATGAACCCGATACTCCGGAACTTCCTGATGAACCCGATACTCCGGAACTTCCTGATGAACCCGATACTCCGGAACTTCCTGATGAACCCGATATCCCAGAAGTTCCATTAACTCCTGAAGTTCCACTTAATCCAGATGTTCCACTTGTTCCTGAATTTCCTGTGGCACCAGCTGCTCCAGATAACTCAATAGCCGAGGCATTTATGTAATCATATATAAAGTATATACTAGCTACGCTCGATGGTTTTATTGAAAGCGCAAACCAGTATTGAGTAGATGCTGTGAGGCCGGAAATTATCGTATTAATTTCCATAGCGTCACCACCAATGTATTTTAAAGCTTTTTCAGATGTTGGAGCCCCTGATGTTGGGTCGCCATCTTGAGGTGCGGTTCCAGTTCCATATCTTAGTTGAATAATGGCATCATCTTGTGGTTCGCCTGAAAACTGATATGATACCCAAACATCACCGGTAGATTGTGGTGTAAAGTAAAATCCACCTGTTGCTCCTATCATTGATCCGTTTGCAGTAACTCCGAAAATTGTCAACTGTTGATAGGAGTTATTTGAATTAGACCAGTTCATTTGTGTGTTGATTGCTGGTGAAGTTCCGCTAGTACCACTTGTGCTAGAAAAAGTAAAATTCGAAGATGTCCAACTTGCAATACCTGCGTCATCAGAAACCAAAATATATCCATTGACTGCTCCTGTTGAAATTCTAAGTTCTTCTGTTGTGATTCTGCCCCTGACATCTAATTTAGAAGTTGGTAGATGAGTGTTTATTCCAACAAAATCTTGTTTATCAATTGTTTCAATGAGTTGTAAAGTGTTCACAGTTGAATTAGAAACAGCCACTCTACTGTTTTTTAAGTCATAGGCAAATTCTTTTGGTGAATTATTAACCAAAATTGATGAGATAACAGTATCTGATAAAGTATCAATTACTGATACCACACCAGAGCCGCTACAGGCAACATAAACTCTTTTGTTTACTCCGTCATATAAAACTCCATCTGGGTTATTACCAACAGATACCGTTGCTACTATTGTGTCGCTTGTAGTGTCAATAACTGATACGTTGTTTGATACATAGTTTGATACATATATTTTGCCACCATATTTATCCCAGGTCGCCCCATACGGGTTTGTTCCAACCGAAACTGTTGAACTTATGGTCAGTGTATTTATATCTACTTTTGCGATAAAATCTGGACCAACTCCAGTGACCCAAAGATTTCCGTTATCAGAATCTATTGTAAACTGTCTTGGGGTAGCTATTGATATAGAAGAGGTAATTGAAAGTGAGTTGTTGTTAATTACACTTACCGAAGCTCCAATTTGATTGGAAACAAACGTTAAGCCGTTACTATTGTCGACAATTACACCGGTAGGAAAGTTTCCAACTGAAATTGTAGCCGTGACTGCTTTTGTAACCGTATCAATAACCGAAACATTGTCTGAGTTTTGGTTTGCTACAAACATCTGATTATTTACTGAGTCCCAACTTATTGATATTGGATAGTTACCAACTGATACAGTGGCTACTATTTGTAAAGTGTCTGAGTTGAATATAGATAAATTATTTGAAAGTGCGTTTGTGACCCAAATTAAATTATTATATCCATCATATTCAACGCCAATAGGTCTATTTCCGCAATTTAGCGTAGAAAATGTATCTTTTGCTATAGCATCAGTAATATAAACAGATGATGTTGAAGATAAATTTTGTGAAGATTTCCATTTAGGAACATAATTAGTTGATCCAGAACCTGTTGCAGACAAAGACAAAACATTCCAAATTGAAGCTGTTCCTAAATCGACATATCTTTTTGATACAAGTGAGTAGGTTACAAATGTCGATTCAAAAGAATTTGAGTATTGCAAACCAAGTGAATCCCCTGTATCAATATAGGCCGAATTGGCAGTCAAATCAAATTGACCAGGGGCTTCTATTTGTATGTTATTTCCTTGTAAATAAACATAAGCTTGAGAAAGTGCTCCTGAATCGGTCGATATCAAAACGTCGTCTGATGTGCTTGAAAAGTCCAAGTCTAATTGACCGCCTCCATTGTTGGATTTTATAACCGTTCCGGTTCCCATAATAATATCTTTCACACCAGAGTCATTTCCTGATGTTAAGACAGTAGATAAATTCGGATTGGATAAAATACTTGTAACATAATTTTTATCTACTAATGAATGTGTTGAGAAATTTAGAGAATAATCATCTGTGTATTCTAACCCTTTAAATGTTGATATTGGGCCTGATATTTTAGCTGTTCCAATTTCAGCATTAAGATTCAATTTAATCGTATCATAAGTCGTATCGGGGTCAGATGAGCTAATCGTTAAATCACTTTTATCCATTATTAGCGAAGAGTATTCAACCCAAGCAAATGTGGGTCCTTTAGTATTTGAAATTACAATAATCGAATTGGTTCCAGAACCAGGATCAGAGTTAACACCTATGTCTATCAGCTCCCTGTATTGTTTAGGTGAAAGTGGAAAGAGTAGCGGATTCCAATCAGTTCCTAAAACAACCCAAGCTTTGTCGTAATTAAACATATTTCGGTCTAAAATCGTTAAGCCATTACCTTCACTTAGTGTAAACATCGTGTCTGAACCAGTTGATCTAATCGAGTTATTCACACCAAAATATAAGTCTGGAACATAAACTGAATTAGACTGAGACGCTACAATGTTATCTCCACCTAATATTACCGTATTTGAAACACCTGGATATATTTTTGAGTTTTTTGTTCCAATTAATACAGCTGATTTGTCACTATTACCCGTTGATGCGGTAAGTGATGTGTTATCCATGACTTTAATTTCGTCTATTTGTGAATAATTAAGTGTAGAATCAACTCCAATTGAAATCCAGCCACCTGGATTTAAATTGTAGATAGAAATGTTATTTCCACTGCCTCCAAAATTAATAGCCGATTTATATGCTTTTGAGAAGAGATTAACCACAGAATTCTGTAAAAGTAAACCAGATTCACCAAGTGCGCTATTATCGGTTGATAATAAAATGGAATTTGTCAAACCTAAATAATCTAATTCAATTTTTCCACCCCCGTTAGAACTTTTCAAATAGGTTTGCGTTCCAAAAATAATATTTTGATTCGATGTGTTGTTTCCAATTGATAGAATATCACTAAGTGAGTATGTGCCTAAGTTTCCTGCTGTTGGTCCTCCTCCAACAAGTGTTATGTTTCCAGAAGAATCTTTTTGTTTAAGTATTCCATCTACATCATAACCTAATAACCATCCTGAAGGCGTAGCGGAAGTAGCAAATGAAAAGGACGAACCAAATGATATATAACTCATTAAAATGATTTTATTTTTATGGTGTATATATTATTTATTAAACTCTTATTTGATAAACTTATTTCAAAAATTATATTATAATCGTATGGTAGAAGAAGTGGAACCCAATCAATTACTCATCAAATATTATCAGCTCTCAAAAACACAGTGGACTGAATTCGACTCATCAAAAGATAATTTTTTAGCAAATGAAGAGTGGCACTATGTTATGTCAAATATCGAACAAAATATTTTTTTACTTCAAAGATTAGATGAAAGGGGTCTTTTATTAGAAAATAATCAAATTTGTGATTGTGGGATAGGACTGGGAGTTGCCTTATTTGATATTTACCTACAGTCTAAATTATTTAATGATGGAAAAAAGTTCTTCTTTACCGGAATTGAAAAAGAAAAAACTTATTTAGATTTTCTAAAAAATAAATTATTAGATTTTTGGCAAAATAATTTAACTGTTGTAGACGGTGATATTATGGATTTTGATTATTCTAATTTTAATATTGTTTATTGTTTTACCCCTTTCAAGACTCTTGAAAAATTAAGAAAGTTTTACCAAAAGGTTATTGAAGAAATATCTTCTGGAGCATTGCTTATCGAAAATAAAAATGCTGGTATTGGTATGCATGGTATATTGACCGAGTTGTCGGGTGTCAAAAAAGTTGAAATTGATGATATTGTGGTTTTTCAAAAAATTTAATATTTTGGAATTTTCATATCAGAAGTAATTTCAACTTTGAAGCCAAATCCAGAATCTTCGTCCTGTGAATATTTAATCTCTGAATCGTAACCGCGAGAGCCATCAAAAGTGACCGGCTTTGGTCCGTTGATTCTTTGCTGTTGTTTTAGAATTAAATCTCTTCTTTTATCTTCTTCTACTTTCAACATTTCTTCAAAGGTTAAATTTTGATCTTGTGTCGGTTGTTCGACTATTGGTAATGAAGAAAATTGTTGAGGTTGATGTCCATACTTTCTAAGCAACTGCTCTGCTTCCCATCCGGTGACTTCTCTTTCAGATTCTACTTGTTGTTGGTCAATAATTGTTGTCTGTGGTCTTTGCATGATTTTTAAATTTTATTTTATAATTAGTATTATGATATCAATTTCTTCTCTTCTATTAGCTTTTATTATAAAATCAGACTTCCAATCAAATACATCTTTTATTCTATTTAAAGCCACTTCTATGTCATTATATAACTCAGTCAATTTATCATTTTTCATTCTTAAAAATTCTAGATCAGTTTTAACTTTTCCGATATAAAGATTTGAACTAATAGGTTGTGAAAAAGATAATTTTTTACCCAATTCTATATGTAGTTTTAAGACCATCACGTCACCGATTGATAGGTTTTTACTAGTTTCTAAGTCGTGTAAAGTTTGAGCAATCTCGACTGGACTATCAATTTCTACTAAATCATCAACTTCAAAGTTTGGATTTTCACAAATATCTAAAAAGCAATCCCCTACATATTTGATTGTTTTTTCGTTATTTTCAAATATCTTTCTTAAATATTTCATATTTAATATATATTAAAACTAAGAGATATGAAATATTTAAAGAGATTTAATGAAAGACTTTACATTTATGATCCGGCCTGGGAATCTTTTCTGCCAAATCAAATAATAGTTATTAAAGGCCAATATAATGAAATTCAAAGAGTCCGCTATACTCGAGGAAATATTATGTTAAATAGCGATATGATACAAATAACCTACTATTTTGAAGGTGAGGGGGCTCCTGATACACTTGAAATTGATATCTATATGGCACAGTATGACACTGAAAAATCATATGCTGATTCAACAACCGTGGTTAGTTCTGGATCTTTGAGTTATGAAAATGAGGATCTTACAAAAAATAAAAATTTAAGATTAGATGTTGACATCACTTTTGGTGATGAAATGGCTTGTGAGTTTACTATTGATGAAAAAAGCGGAGTTAATTGTTTTCAACAAACCAGTTATGGTTCAAAGTTTGACCCAAGTAATACTCTATTTGCTTTTGAAGATTCAAATGTGCGACAACTTGTAGCGTTTTTTAATAGATTTGGATTTAGATTAAGTGGTAGAAAAACACCTACTACCGACTTAGGTAATTTAGAGATTGAAGATTTTAATTTTCTAAGAAATATTTAATTTATCCGATTTGATTACTGGGAATGTCCATACATTTATATATATCTTAAAAAATATAAATCAATGGCATCAAAAGATAAAATGTTCGCAATCAGAGTATCGGAAAAATTATTAGAAGAATATAAGCAATTTTGTGATGAGAATTCCATGAATGCTTCAAAAAGACTGAGGAGATTTATGGAACAGGATATAGAAATTTGGAAAAAGAAGAAAATTCAAAAGGATTCTGGAACTCAAAACTCTTAAATCACTCAAAAAGCGGAAATTTAGGTAAATAAATCCTAGTAGTTGCATTATCTGCAAAAATTAAATATTTAGAGTCATCTCCGATAATATATTGATTCAAAATTTTGTTGTGTGTTGTTTCTGGTATAATATCGTTAAATAGACGAATGTTAGTCATTTTCATATCAGAAGCTAAAATTTCTGGAGCAAATCCATCTACTTCAAATGAAATGGTCGAAATCGATTGAGTATTATCATAGACTTTTCTTAAAGTTGTAAAGAATAACGTTGATGCTTGTTCTTCTTCTTCTACGTCTCTTTTGTAAATCCACTGTGAAACTTGGCTATTTCTTTGGTCTATGTTTATTACATAGCAATACCAAGTCTCTTCTGATAATGCGGTGGTGTCACCTGTTGGAGACGATTTTAAGTTCCAGGTGTAAACGTCATTTTCCATTTGTAGGTTTATTTGATCATTTATTAAATTCACTTTCCACCCTTTTATATTTAGTCTGTCAAAAAAGTGAAATAGATTATACGATTCATCTTGGATATAATTATTTAAATTAAACCAACAATAAAAGCCAAAATTGCTGGTTGAATTGAATACCGTTTTTAAGTTTTTATACCTTACCGCAACATCACCAAACTTTACTGATGATAAATCGTAATGAGATTTTGAAATAATTGTAGATGAATTCTCAATTAGTTCTTTACTAATTTCTGCTAAGTATTCCAACCTTATTGGTTCTCTTGTAAGAGGCTGATTTTGATTTTTATTAGCAATTGCGTCTTTTTGTTCTGTAATTTCTGGTGAAAATAACTCATCAATAGTTGTATTTTTAGTAAGGTTACTAACAGTATTTTTGATGTTGTTGTCTGCGTAGTCGATGTTTGCTGTTCTGTTGTATTTTTTCAGCACCAATTTGTAATAAACAGCCGCGTTGTTAAAATTTCTAAATTGTTGAGCGTGATCTACAGAATACATCCTATTTAAGTCGCAAAAATAGAGAAAATCTTCTTTTGCTGGTCTTCTTTGTGGACCAAATAATTCTTTAAACTGTTGTTTTGTTACATGAACTTGGAATGTTTCAAATAAATTCAAGTCAAATTGATTCATAACAATCTGCGAGTCTGGAAATTGATTATTATCCACCGATATTTTTAATTCACCTTCGCAAACAACATTAAACAACTGATATTCGTTTATAATATGATCGGTTCCTTTTTTATCTGGGTCGGTGGCAAAATAGATAACACGGTGTCCAAATATCATCTGGGAATCATTAGACAACTTTTGTAGAAGATTCATAGCCTGACTCTGTTGATAAGGGTTGTATAAACCGGCTTTTTCATCGGTTGTCATTTGTGGAAGTGAACTAATATTTGGGTCACAACCTGGTCCACCCTGACCGCCGGTTTGATTAAGCGTTGTGTTTGGTATAAATACTCCGTTTTGGTCATAAGTTCCCATTATATTTGATTGGCAACATTGTCTTATACCAAAAAGATTTGTTTTTTTATAGTCTTCTGTGACGTTTTGAAAATCACCTATTAAATTTATGTCCTGAATACTGACAGGGATTTGCGAATTATTTTCGATTAAATACTCTATTTGAAAAAATCTGATAGGATTTATTCTAATAGTTGTGATGTGTTGTTTATCAAAAGGTTCCCATTTTGACCAACTTTTAGAGTTGTCTTGAGAATACCTGTATGATACTTTACAACCCTCTGGTATGCCAGTTGATGATATAATTTCTGTGTCAAATATTTTAAAAACTTTATAGATAAAGGGTGGTTTTATCACAATTGATTTATCTTTTTGCACCAAAGTGGTAACCCCATCTTCTTCTTGAATTTCTCTTTCAAGTTGGCCTTCTATTTTATATTCAATTAGTCTAATAATGCCTATATCAGATGTTCCTTTTCTTATCCATTTTATTTCAAGATAAAACGGATCAAGTGGATCAATTTTTGGAAAGTCATCAAAATTTGTCTTTATGGTTGTCCATTCTGTCCATGATAGACTATCTCTTGAGATTCTATAATAAGGTATTAAATATCTTTCTTGGTTGATGCCTAGTGTATCATAATTAAAAGATTTTAAGTTTTTAACAAATTGTTGTTCCGGAAAGCTTAAAACAAATTCTTGACCCGGGCTTGTAAAAATTGGAGGAGAATTTAAGTCTTGGTATGCGCAGTCTACTGAAATTTCTATGTTGTCGATTTTAGCGCTATCTCCAAATTGGACACCTTTATTATTATTCCAACCAAAAGCTATCTTTCTCGATTGAGTAGCCGTAGAGAAGTTTAGATTTGACGACAATTTTATTTTTTTCCAGCCAACATTCGAAAATTCCTCTAAGTGACCAGAAATAAATTTTCCTGGTAGCAAATTATAATCAGAGGGTAGATTGAAAACCCTAACTTTATCATAAAATGAATCACCGCCTACTTTTAAATCAAATGTCAGGTCTATCTTTTTTGAATACGGTGGTAGATTAATATCTCTGTAAAACCAACTTACTGAACTTGTTTTCCCATAAGTGGCACTTAGTCCGCCATTTGATGAAATATAAGCTCCAAATTGCGATTGACCAGTGGCTCCTGTCACTCCTACAAACCATTGACTAGTGGTGTCATTTACAACTGTCCAACCATTAGCTTGGAATCCAGCAGTTCCTGAAATCGGTGAACTCTCAAAACCACCATCTTCTGATGGTAGTACAAGTGGGATAGTTGTAATCTTATTTACGTCAAATTTGTTTGAAAATGTAATTATACCCGTTGTCAAATCTTGAGAAATATCCATACGTTTATATATTAAAAATATTTATTTACAATAATTTCAATCAAAATTTGTTATATTGTTAATAAGTTTGTATCTTTGTAAAAATGATATTAAAGTATATCTAAAAAAATTGAAATATGAATATTAAACAAAAGTTCTTGGAGTTAACAAGTAGAACTTATCCACATGGCACCGAAAGCTTATTATTTCCAATACTACATTCTACCGTTGATGGTCTCGAACAGGATGAATTTGGAAACCTATTTGTAATGATTGGTAAAAGCGATGTTATGTTTACATCACACTTAGATACAGCAACTCCTCAAAATGTCCAAGTAAACCATGTCATAGATGGTGATATTATCAAAACTGACGGAACGTCTATTTTAGGAGCCGATGATAAAGCCGGTGTAACTATCATGCTTTATATGATACAAAATAACATACCAGGACTTTATTACTTCTTTTTAGGAGAAGAAGTCGGGTGTGTAGGTTCTAAAAAATTATCAGCTAAACACAAGCAAGATAAAATCGAAGGTATTAACAAAGTTATCTCATTTGATAGAAGAGGAACTACTTCTGTGATTAGTTTTCAGTCATCTAAAAGATGCGCCTCTGATACTTTTACCAATTCACTGGCCGAACAATTAAACAGCGCCGATGATGATTTCAAATATCAAACTGACGATACCGGTATATTAACAGACTCTTTCCAATTTGTTAGTATTTATCCAGAGTGTACTAACATTTCTGTTGGTTACCAATCTGAGCACACCTTTGGTGAAACGCAAGATATTAAACACTTAGAAAAACTAGCAAAAGCTTGCTTATTGGTTGATTGGAATTCACTACCGGTTGAACGAGACCCAAGTAAAGTAGAATATAAGAGTTATGGGGGATATTATGATTATGATTCATACGATTATCCGTCAAGAAGCTCTGGTTATTATTCTGGTAAAAATTGGGGCTCTATTACCAAACCGATTACTGAAAATAAATGGTTTCATGATAAAAAGTGGAACTACGTATCAAAGGTTGAGTATGAAAAGTGGACAAATAAGGTCGTCAATGTAGATTTACACGAAGGTAGAATTCTTGAAGAAGAATCAATTATATTCGATTTTTTAAAGTCTTTAGAAATTGAATTTGATAAAATTGACTGGGATGGTGTGAATTTGAAAATTATTCGAGAAGGTGATTCTGATGCTACCAAAATGAAAAAGATTTCTGATAGAAATGAACTTATAGAATTTTTACCAGAGCTAGATTATATTAAAAACTCGCCAAACAAATTCGTTGGTAGAAATCCACTGGATTTCGATTACTCTAATGATTACTATGATGATTACTGGGATTAATTTTCAAAATTACATCTTCAGAAAAAAATATATAGTTTAGTATGAAATATCTTAAGAAATTCAACGAAGGTGTAAACAAACCTTATAGAAACAAATCTATGCCTCATATGGGTGGGGTAATTTCAAAACCCGGTTCCATTTCAATATTTCAACAGGATTGGTTCGAGAAGTTTCTGCCGGATTATTTTATAATACATTCAAATCCTAAACTTAAAAATTTAAATCCGGATTTAACACTTACTGACACTGATCACCCGACCGAGTATATTTTTGATAAAAATGATTGTTCAATAGAGGCTGATATTGTGCAGTTCAATTATTTCTACAATAGTGCTCGACAAGATGATATTGATTTAGAAAGACCAAAGCCCACTGAATTAGACCCAAATGATGCTCTTCAAAACGGCGAACCTTCGATGTTGGAATTTGACATACACTTTGTAAAAAATGAAAGAGGTATTAAACTACTTGTCGATATTACTTACGGTGACCATATGGCGTGTGAGTTTTCAATTGAAACCCCAAATAAAATAAATATTATCCACTATACAGGTATAGGCGCTAAGTATGATTCTGAAACACATTGGGGATTTGCTGACGAATCAATAACAGCGTTGTGTAAGTTTTTTAACGCATTTGAACATGGTATAAATATCACAGAAAGTGACCTTAGTTTTTTAGATGAAAAATATGACAGTTACCACCACGTAATTAATAATACCGACCACTTATACAATGACACATCTGATCTGATTCAGTTTGGGAATGCTTATAAAGAATCCTATCAGCAAAATGATATAGTTTTGGTTATCAATAATGCAAAATCTCCGCAGTTTAAGTATTTCCCAAAAGTTGCAAGATACTTAAGAGTAAATGATATACCCTATCAAGTAGCAGTTACACCGGATGATGTTAAAAGAATCAGTAGTGAATTCAATATTATAGGAGCAATTTCTACCGGTTCTGACTACAGAATGTTGAAACCCGAGGACAGAAGGGAATATCAGACATCTGAGTATGCGCTTGAAAATTTAGATTGTCCAATTTTAGCACTTTGTTATGGTTTTCAATCAATGGCCAAATTTTACGGAAGTGAGATATCAGGTGAGTCAGAAAAATGTGGAAATTTCAAATTAGAAAACCCAGACACTTCACATTTTCTTTTTAGTGGAGTGGATACTGGAGGGCTTGAATTTAGATTTTGTTTTCATGATTTTCCAACCAGCTGTCCTGATGGATTTTCGGTGATTTCTTATATCGATGGTAAAATTTCTGGTATATCAAATACAAATTTAGAAAGATATGGTATTCTTTTTCATCCTGAAGAATTAGAAGAAACTTGGCCTGTATTTGATAATTTTATTGAACATTGCAAAGAACTACAAAGCAATAGAGAAGTTCAAAAAACATATCAACTGGAGACTTTTGAAAGTTTTAGCAAACGTTTTAAATAACTTCTTCCCATCTGCCATCTGATAGCAGTTGAAATTTACCAATTAATTCAAATTTATTATTCCATTCTTCTGGAGATATTATCGAAATAAACTCACCATTTTTTGACAAATAGAGAAAGTAGATGTGACCTACTACCGGTTGGAAGTTTATTTTTGCTGAATAGAGCCTTTCATTTATGGAAATTTGCGAAATTAGATTTTGATATTCTTTTTGTATCTCGGTAAGTTTTTGAGTGAAGTGAGACTTAAGTGCCTTAGCCTTTTCAAGTCTAAATAGCGAAGTATCTTCTGGTGAAAAATTTTGGGAACCTATTTCAGTTGGATAACTTCTCAGCCTTCTATCTGTCACAAAAGAATCAGGTAATTTTTGATTTTCCATATTTATTTTATAGTATCTCGGTGGTTAAAGATTTAAACTACTGAAAAATTAATAATATATATTATATGAAAAATTCGGTATATAAAATAAAATTTACAAATTCCTCACTGGAATTAAATGACGAATATGACCGATTTTCAGAGCAAGAAAAACAAAAAATAGCCGATTTAGATTGTGAATCATTTTTTGACTATCACGAGCATGACAATAATTATGTCTGTTTTATTATTTGTCAACCAACCGAAATGAAAAAATATTCTGAAATTTTATTAAATAATTTAGTAATACACACTATATCGGACCTGACTAGTGATATTTTGAACTTTAAAATAGATTTAGAGTCGGAATTAAAGCCACTACTAAGTTCAACAAACTCTATTAAATACAGTTTTTTTGTTGATGATATAAATCAATGGTTGTTACAAAATTTAGAAATAGATGTTGTTTTAGACAGAATTTTGCTGATAGGAATTGGTAATTTGTCAAATGTTGAAAAAGAGTTCTTAAAAAATTATCATAATTAAAATATATTACTTAAATTTGAAAAAAAATAACATGCAAAAAATTAAAACTAAAATTTTGACACGGGTTTTCAATGAAATTTCCCAAATCTTAGAAAACGTTTTGCAACATTCTCTCCAACGAGGCGACTTTGATAGATTTGATAAATTTTACCAACTGGCCGCGCAGTTTAACGCCTATTGCGAAGTTTATTGTGGAATTTATTTAGACTAAAATTAATGAGCACATTTATTAGAAGTCACATTATTGAAAAAATTAGAAAAGAGGCGTGTGCTAAAAAAAAGCTACTAAGTTCAATTGGATTCCTTTATTTTGATAGACCTATAAACTGCAAAGGTCGAATTATTAACCGAATTAATGATTTTTTTATCTATGAAAAAGAAGAGGTAGTTCCAACCAAGTGGCATTTAATAGACGCCACTTCGCTACTCCAGATATACTCTGATTTAAAAGATAATAAATTTTTTACCTACAACTCTATTTCTGGAAAATCACATAAAATAAGACCAAAAAAACATGATAGAAGTTCTAAGGCAAGATTTTAAGGAACAGGTAACCTTAGACTACGATATCACATACACATGTGAGTTTTCTGGTTGCTTTGTAGAAGGAATATGCCGATGTGGAACAGTTGAGCGTGCTACTGTAAGTGGAGTCAATATATCAAAAATAACAAATAAAATATTTTGTAAGATTTTTGAAAATAACATCACTAATTCAAGAAATAACAAAATAAATTTATTGATCTGGGGTATTTCTGAAGATATGCAAAGATACACAATAGATAGAATACTTAGAGCAAATAAGATTTTTGACGGTAATTTGTGGAATATTGAAATCGCAGAAGGATATTATGGTCAAGAAATTGGAACAGTAACTATTTTAGAAGAAGTTTTGACAAAAATAAATCTGGATTTGCAGCAGGCATTTTTGATTTCAAGTTTATCTGAGAGAGTTCAATACCTGTTAACAATCGAGAATGGTTACCTCTTAGATGAATTGGAGTCGATGAATTATTCAATTCAGGATATCGAAAGAGACAAATTAGTTTTTGGAAACAAGCAACATCAAAATCGAGTTCAGAAATTAGACTTAGATTTCTATTCAGATAAAAATTACCACGGCATAAGAGGAGTTGTTATAAAAAAAGGCGATGGTTGGAAAATCATTGATGGGTATCACCGAATTTCTAAATCTGAAAATAGAATTGTAAAAGTTATTGTTGCTGAAAACATATAGAATTACCAGAATATAACCTAAAATATGTTTAATAAAATCTATAACGAAGATTGTGTATTAGGTATGAAAAAATTACCCGATGATTCAATTGATTTAATTGTTACTTCACCTCCCTATAATTTGAATATTCAATATGCTGAATATGGAGATGATATGACTTTGGAAAGTTATTATGGGTGGTGTAAAGAGTGGATTAAAGAAAGTTGGAGAGTCATAAAACCGGGTGGAAGATTTTGTCTTCAAATTGGTTGTTTTCAATCATCACAGAATGAACCAACTTATTCAACTTTTACCGAGTTGTTTAGAAAAGAAGGCTTTATTTTTCGAGAATTCATTATTTGGAATAAAAACACAATTCCTAAAAGAACAGCTTGGGGAAGTTGGAAAAGTCCTTCTAATCCAAGAATATCTCCGCCTTTTGAAATGATTATCAATTTTCATAAGGCAAGTCCTAAGATTTTAGAAAGGGGTGAAACAGATTTAACTAAAGAAGAATTTGTTGAATGGACAAACGGCCTTTGGGTAATTGGTCCTGAGAGTGCTAAAAGAAGAAATCACCCAGCTCCTTTTCCAGAAGAGTTAGCAAAAAGATGTATTAAGATGCATTCTTATATCGGAGCAGTTGTTTTAGATCCATTTAATGGCAGTGGAACTACAACATCAGTTGCTAATAAGTTGGGAAGAAAGTGGATTGGATATGACATTACTGAAGAGTATTGCAGTTTAGCAGAAGATAGGATATAAAAAAAGAGAGTCATTTGACTCTCTTTTTTTTGTTATTATTTTAATTATTTTTATATCTTCTTCTTTCCATCATAGCTGGTTCTTCAGTTTTTGCTAAAGACATATCTTTATTTGGCTCATTTTTCCAAACTTCACCTAATTTCATTAAGTCATTATTTTTCTGACGACTTGAATTATATATATTTAACCATTCTCCAAGTGTAATCATTTTTGGTCTAAATGAAAAATGAGCTTTCATCTTATTAAATTCTTTTTGTTTTTCTTCTTCATTTTTAAATTCTACTGGCATGACATCACCAATACCACCACTGGCGTATTGCTGTCCCATTTTCATTTCACCTGATTCAATATCGCTAAAAGGGACATATCTATCCGATTGCTCTTTGTAAGCTATCCAATCTTGTTCTAACATAGACCATTGTGTAGTTTCTGTAGTAATTGTGCTTCCTGAAAATTCAAAATCAACATGTTGAAAGACTCTACTTAAAAGTTTATCACTATCTGTCATTTCTGGATGTCCCCAAAAGTTAGGAACTTTTAAATTAAGTAATGACATCTGAGATGGATGTTTAGACAAATCAAATGCTTTTGGAAAGTTCTTTGAAACTTTTGCTATTGCTAATCTATCTAAGTTATATACTAAGTTTCCATCTTGAAAATAGCTTCCAGTCAAAAGAAGAAAATCTACCGGTGAGCTTACTTCTCTTACCTTATCTGCAGGTATATCTGATAAAGTCATTTTTTTACTCCAAGGTTGTTGACCAAAAGTTGGATTATATAGAGAATACTCGTTAGAAGAAATTTCATAGAACTCGCCATATGTAGGTAATCCATTTTTCTTCCATAAGTCCAATGTAGTTCTATCTACACCTCTTGCGAAAAGATTTTTAATTTTGTTCCAAACATTTCCAAAAATATTGGCTTCATTTACTTCCTGGGACTTATTATACTCAGTGCTTTCAAATAATTTATAAGATTTAACGTACTTCATATTTTTATTTTAATTTTTATTATATATTAATTTTTTTTTGATTTTTTTTAATTTTCGTAAATCCATTCTCTAGAATCTAATTCTTCTTGTCTAATTCTTAAATCTTTTAAAATTTTCTCATTCATTAGTTGTTCAGCCTTTTTAATTCCTTCTGGCTCTTCAAATTGAAATCTTTGTTGTCCCTTTCCTTCAACTTTATCAGTCCAGAATCTTAATTTTGGTTTTAATTTTCTAAGTAGTAACGAAAGTAAATTTTCAATACCTTTATTATATTGAATTTTATCAATTACTCTTTCTTCTGATGTATCAACTTTCCAACCTAAAATAAGAGCATCTGTTTCTGTTAGCCATTCAACTCCAATTTTTAATAAATCAGTTGGAACTTCATCATTTGGATCCTCCTCTAAAACTTTATAAACCTCGGTTTCCAAAATTTTTGGAATCCACTCCTCTTTATAATTCTTGGTTAAATTAGACTTAACAATATGCGTGTGGTCATTATAAGTCCATTCTCCAAATTCATCTGATAATTTTTCATACCACAACATATCATCAAATTCTGAAATTTTAATGATGTCACTATCATTTTTATGCATCCAATTATCTTCTGGATTAACATCTCCATCTGAGTATATTTCAACAATTGTTCTTACCGCGTTTTCAACATAAAGATAATACCCATAAGGCTCTGAATAAACCGCATCATCAACATGGAGGGGTTCATCAATCCACTCATCATAAACAATGTCGTCACAGTCCTCTGGATAATAACTATTACGGTATCTACGAGAACCTACAGAAATATAAATAGCCGAGTCTCTATGAAGATATGAATCAGCCCAATCAGACCACACTGCTTCATCTTCTGGAATCATTCTATCGTGCCATTCTGACCAAACACCACCTCGAATTTCTTCAAATCCACCACCAGTGTCGTTTAAGATAAACTGACCTTCATAATCAGAACTATCACCTTCGTCATTGTATAGCATACCGTCTTCTGGATTATATCTTTTGAATGTGTCCATATAAGGATATTTACTGTATTTACCCGATTTTATTTTAACCGACATCTCGCAATTCTTTTCTTCGCCTACCACTGTCACTGTTGTAAGTGAATGATGGTTGTTATATGATTTGTAATACCACCCTTTTTCTTTTGCGTAGTTTCTAAATTTTTCCACATACGAATCATTTATAGTGTATTGCCTATCCATAAACCATACGCCCTCTGACTTAAGACCATATGACTTGATTGAGTTTAGTTTCCAAACAAGTGCTCGGCCTATTAACTTTTCATCTTCTACTAAGACCAGTAATTTACAGACATCTGGGTTCTCTACATAGAGTTGGAAAATACCTTTTTTTCGAGCCATGCAGGAGTTTCCAAGAGTTCCTTCCATTGAAAGATAGTTTTCAAAGTTATACCAGTGATTTATTTCATCACCAGAAACTTCCATAAAATGTTGGCCCTGTTTTTCTAAAGTTGCTTTGAATTGATTAGTAAATTCTTCAATGTCTTTTGGTGTGAACTTACCGGGTAAAACCGCATTTACAAATCTCCCTAATTTGACTTCGTTTCTGGACTTTTTATCTAATTCGTAGTCTTTGAAAAGATTATTTACATCTGATTGCGAAGTTTCACCATTTTCGATTTTTTTAAGAAGAGTATCTAATATTGACTGAGCGTCTTCATCTGATAAACTTCGTGATTTGGCCCATTCTGTAAAAGACTTTTCAATATTTCTTTTTAAATCTCTAAGTCTGTTATAAGTTATATAACCCTCTCGGCCTAATGAAATAAATGTATTATCAGATTTACTATCCTTATACTCTATATCAATTAGATCTGTTGCTATTTGATTTCCGGATTTTGACAACTTATAGAGAACGTCTTTAAAATCTTTTATGAAGTAAATAAAAGTTTCATTTATCATATTTTCAAAAAGAAAATCATCTTTGAACCGATTATAATCTAAAATCATATGGTATATATTAAAAATTTTTTGTATATTTGATACATGAAGTGGGACAATCCATATATTTTAGTTCTTGTTGGAACGGTGCTATCTGGAAAATCAACCTGGATAAAAAACAATTATTCTGGTGTGAATGTTATTTCTCGTGATGAAATCATTTTACAACTTTCTAAGATAGAAGACTACAATTTGGCGTTTCGAAGTGTTGATGGGAAAGAGGTTGATAAATTATTACTAAAAAAATTTATCGAAGCAAATCAGACAAAAACATCGACTATTGTTGATATGACTAATATCACAAAAAAACGAAGAATGAAAACACTAAGTTATTTTAGTCCTGATTTTCAAAAAATAGCCGTTGTTTTTCCAATATTGACACCTGAAGAATATCAGATTAGAAATAAACAAAGATCTTTACAAGAAAATAAATGGGTGTCTACTGGAGTCATTTTAGATATGATACAATCTTTTGAGACTCCAACTTTAGATGAGGGTTTTAATCAAATAATTAATATAACATCAAATTAATATGGAAAAACAAACAGAATTAGAAAATTTGACAATAACTGATATAAATGTTTTCGGTGACTGGGAAACACTTATCTGTGAAAATAGTGGCGAGTATTTTAGAGAAGGCCAATATATTTGTTTTGATTATCTAAACCAGGAAGTCTTTGTAGAGTTCAGTCTTAGAATTTCTGGAGACTTTTGGTATATTCCAGAAAGTTATCTGCAACCATCTGAAGGTGAAGTCAATATCACTTCTGTAGCGGTTTCTATTTCCAGTTTCACTATCGATGGTGTAGAGATAGAATCTAAAGAATCTATCAGGGAAATGGAACACGTAATTGCTAAAATGCTAAAAAACGATACTTCTTATTTGGCATAATTTTTTTAATATATACTGGCGATGAAAGTCAGGAAATTAGGTGATATAAAGCCAATGGTTTTAGTTTTTCAAGGTTCTCCAAGAGACCCCGACACCTGTTCACATATGGTTTCAAAAACTCACAAGATTGTAGACTACATAGTAGAAAAGTGGTCGCCTTTTGTCAATTTTAAAGTAATCGATTTAGCTGTAAATCATAAAAAGAAGGCTATAATTCAGCCGTGTAAAGGATGCGTATCGACTGCTGGTGGATACCATTGTCATTTTAAGTGTGTTGCTTATGATCAAAGGGTTCATACAAATGAGGGATTTGTAGAAATACAAAATCTAAAAATAGGTGACATATTACAAGATGGTAATATTGTTTTAAATCATGTTAGAACATCTGATTCTGAGTTAGTCTATGAGTTAAAATTAACAGATGGTAGAAAGTTGGAATTAACTAATGAACATAAAGTGAAAATTTTATCAAAAGAAAGGTTTAGAACAAAAGAATCTAATTGGAAATTCTTTAGAAAAGAGGAATGGGTTGAGTTACAGAATATAAAAATAGGTGATAATATTCCTTATATAGAAACTGATAATGTATTTAATGATGATGTTATATATAATGACTTTCTAATATATGGATTAATATGGGGTGATGGTACTTTCGTGAATAATACGCCTTTATTATATGTTGATAAAAAAGAATCTGATTTTATAAAGGAGATACAAAGTATTTTAAGCGATAAGTTCGTATCAATAATTGATCATAAAATTGATCATTCTTGTAAAATTAATGATTTATATGATGAGTATAATACTGAAATGATTAAAATTAACTTTGGTACGGAAATAGGTAAGAAAATGATAAGTATCTTACCAAAAACAAGAGCTAAGAATAGAAGATTAAATATAAATGTTTTTAAATCAAACTCTGATATATTTAACTTTTTCAATGGTTGGATATCAACAGATGGTAGTATATCAGGTGGTAAGATAAGTCTATACAATACGAGTTATAATTGTTTAAGAGATGCTCAATTATTATTATCTAGAGTTGGTATAAGGTCTAATATATCAGATATTAGTCATAAAGAAATTTTGGTTAGAGGTAAAAAACATCAAAGAACATCTTGTTTAGTGATATCAGACCAAAAATCTGTTAAGATATTTAGTGATAATATAAAATTATTGAATATTAAAAAAAGATTAAAATTAAGTGAATATTCTAATTTAGAAAGAAGGGTTTTAAAACATCAATATTCAAAAGTAAAATCTATTAAAGAGATTGGATATAAACCAGTTTATGATATAGAGGTTTCAAATTCACATCAATTTAACTGCGAGGGTATAAATATTCATAATTGTTCATGTTATTTTAAAGGAGATACCCAAAAACCAGACCTTTTAAAAGAAGAGGGTGTTTATCAACTTCTTCAACAATGTGACGCTTTTATTGTTTTTTCACCTATTCATTGGCACGCCCTTTCTTCTCAAATTAAGGCCTTATTTGACCGATTAGTTTGTGTCAATCTAACTTTGACAATTGATGATGCTAAAAAACTGATGGGTGATGGTAATATAAAAAATCCAGAAATTACTGGTAAATTTGCTAAATCTGGACAATTTGATGATATGTTAAGAAATCATCTTGAAGGAAAAGTGGCCGCATTTTATGTTCACGGTGACGACGGAGCTGATGATTATAGCGAAAAAGAATTACCGCAGTCTTATAGTGACGTTTTAGATGATGGATTTTCAAATAATCCAAAGGCAACGGTGATGCCTTATGTCATGCAATTGAAATATTCTGGAGTTTTTGTTCCTGATAACTTGATAGAGGCCTTTTATACCAATAGGGGAATCAATTATTATGTGGCGAATCAGACACTTTTTAAAAATTCTGAATTTTTCGAAAGAGCTGATAACCTGATAGAAAATCTCTTAGACTATTTAGAAGGTGGTGACGAAGAGACTATATGAAGATTTTTTTTGATATTATTTTTTTTATTTTAAATCTTTTTGTTAAGTTTGTGATATAATTAAAGTTCTTACAGAGAAGTGTCAGAGCGGTCGAATGAGGCGGTCTTGAAAACCGTTGATCTTTACGGATCCGGGGGTTCGAATCCCTCCTTCTCTGCTTAATATATCGCGGGGTAGAGCAGTAGGTAGCTCGTCAGGCTCATAACCTGAAGGTCGTCGGTTCGAGTCCGGCCCCCGCTACAAAGTTTTCGTAGTGGTTAACTTTCCCTTGATAGGGGGTCTGATTTTATCAGTGTGAATACCCAAATTCACTTAAACCTACAATTTTTGTAGGTTTTTTTATTTTTAAAACTTTTTATTGAAGAAGGAGTATAAAAGATACTTTAACAATTTAACTTTTTTATTGATGGGTTTAGAAATCGAAAGAAAATTCCTACTAAAATCTCTTCCAAATAGAGAACCGGTCGAAAAAATCGACATATTTCAATGGTATCTTAAAAATAGCGACAATGTCTGGGAAAGAGCCAGGTGTTGCTACTCTGATGTCAGAGGTTCTTTTTTTGTTCACACAATTAAAAAATCAATTGATGTGGGTATCAATGATGAACAAGAAAAACCGCTATCACAGCAACAATACAACCAATTTGTTGATGATTGTAAAACCAATCAATCAAAATTTATAACAAAGACTAGATATATTTATGACCATGGTAATTTATTCTGGGAAGTCGACCTGTTTACCGGAGGTCACCATTTGATAATAGCCGAAATTGAAATTCCAACTATCGATTTTAATTTCGAAATACCAAAATTTATAAATGATAAATTAATTATGGAAGTCACTGGTTTCAAGCAGTTTAGTAATAGGAGTCTTTCAAATAAATACACAAAAAAATCAAAATTGAACCAAGTGGTTTTATAAACCAGAACAAAAAATTAGATATAATAAAAAATATAATTTAAACAATGAACAATCAAAAACAAGTTTACCCAGATATCAAAGCCGCTTTGCATGATGATGACGATGATGATAAATTTGGTTCACAGAAGAAAAGTGAGTCAAAGTCTAAGACACCGGTGTTGGACACATATAGCCGTGATTTAACAAAAATGGCTGAGGAAAATAAATTAGATCCTATTGTCGGTCGTGAAAAAGAAATCGAAAGAGTTTCCCAGATTTTATCTAGAAGAAAAAAGAATAACCCGGTTTTAATTGGTGAGCCTGGTGTTGGAAAATCTTCAATTGCCGAGGGATTGGCACTTAGAATTATTCAAAGAAAAGTTAGTCGTCTACTTTTTAATAAAAGAGTTGTTATGTTAGACTTGGCCTCAATGGTTGCTGGGACTAAATACCGTGGTCAATTTGAAGAAAGAATTAAAGCCCTTATGGCAGAAGTAGAAAAAGAACCAGATGTCATACTTTTTATTGATGAAATCCATACTATCATTGGTGCAGGTGGGGCTTCCGGTTCACTTGATGCTTCAAATATGTTAAAACCAGCGCTTGCTAGAGGTGAGATTCAAATCATTGGGGCTACAACTTTAGATGAGTATCGAAAACATATCGAAAAAGATGGTGCTTTGGAAAGAAGGTTTCAAAAAGTTCAAGTTGAACCAGCTTCTAATGAAGAAACTTTTCAGATTCTAAATAACATAAAAGATAGATACGAGCACCACCACAATGTGATTTACACCGAAGATGCTATTAAGGCTTGTGTTGATTTAACTGAAAGATATTTAACAGATAGATTTCTACCAGATAAGGCAATCGATGCCTTAGATGAAGTTGGAGCCCGTGTCCATATTTCAAATATTGTAGTTCCCAAAGAAATTACAGATGTTGAGAAAAAATTGTCTGAAATCAAAGACAAGAAAAATGATGTTATCCGGGGTCAAAGATACGAAGAAGCCGCTAAATTGCGAGATGTCGAAAAACAACTTAATCTTCAACTTGAAGAAGCAAGAGTTAACTGGGAAAATGACCAAAAGAATAATCGAGTCGAAGTAGATGAAAACTCAGTGGCTGAAGTTGTTGCTATGATGTCGGGTATTCCGGTAACTAAGGTAAGTCAAAATGAAAATGAAAAATTATCTAAAATGTTGGAATCTATTTCCGGTAAGGTGATTGGCCAAGACGACGCTGTGAAGAAAATTGTTAAAGCTATTCAAAGAGGTCGAGTTGGCTTAAAGGATCCAAATAGACCGATTGGTTCATTTATGTTTTTAGGTCCAACCGGAGTTGGAAAAACTCAACTGGCTAAAGTGTTGGCTAAATACCTTTTTGATTCAGAAGACTCTTTAATTAGAATTGACATGTCTGAATTTATGGAAAAATTTGCCGTATCTCGACTTGTTGGAGCACCTCCGGGATATGTCGGTCACGATGAGGGTGGTCAGTTGACAGAAAAAGTCAGAAGAAAACCTTATTCAGTTGTCTTATTAGATGAAATTGAAAAGGCACACCCTGAAGTTTTCAATCTACTTCTTCAGGTTTTAGATGACGGTCAACTAACTGATTCACTGGGTCGTAAAGTTAATTTTAAGAACACGATTATTATTATGACATCAAATACCGGTTCTAGACAAGTTAAAGATTTTGGAGCAGGAGTCGGATTTTCTACTAAAACTAAACAGGCACAAGCAGAAGATGACACTAAGGCGGTGATAGAAAAAGAATTGAAAAAGAAATTTTCACCTGAATTTCTGAATCGTGTAGATGATGTTGTTATGTTTAACTCACTTTCAAAAGAAAACATTGATGAGATTATCAAAATTGAGTTGTCTAAGTTAACTGATAGAGTTCAGAAAATGGAATTTACACTAAATATCACACAATCGGCTATTGACCATATTGCAAAAGAAGGATTTGATCCACAGTATGGTGCTAGACCACTTAAAAGGTCCATACAGCGAAATGTCGAAGATGTCTTAACAGAAGAAATCATACAATCTAATCCTGAAAAAGGTTCTTTATTGAATCTTGATTTTGATCCATCAACTGAATCAATCAAAGTTACCATTGAAGGTGAGAAAAAGAAAAAAGTTAGAAAGAAAAAAGGTGAATAATGAAGTTATTTGAATTTACAGGATTGGCCAGATCTGGACACCACGCAATCATCAATTGGGTAATTAAAAATTATTGTGGAAAAGAATTACCTATGCAGGGTAAGTTTCAAGAAATTGAAGATAAATATTTATATTATATAAATGAAGCAAATTTTGACCAGCACGAAATCCATCCTTATCTCACCCAACGACGAAAAAGAATACAACACCTGTTTGTTGGATATGAAAATGTAGAACCTAATTTTTCACTTTTTTCACCTGACAAAAACTGGCAGACACCTTATGACTTTTGTTATGATGGCTTAGACTACCCAATTGAAAGACATAAGATTATTTTAATTAGGGATTTCTATGATAATTTGGCCTCCAGAGTTAAAAAAAATTTAGGTGGAATTTTTGATAATCAAGGAAAAGAGATACAATTCGATATTTCTAATCACTTTATTCAAATCTGGAAACAACAAGCTTATGAGATAATTAATAGAAAATGTCACCACTTGAAATTTGAAGATTGGATTAATTCTCCAAAGATAAGACAACAATTTCTTTTTGAGAACTTTAAGACATTTGAAATTTGGGACCATACACAAGTTAAGGGAACTGTTAGTTCTTTTGAAGATCTTGATAAATCGAAAATAAATGACAGAGTGTCGCAAGTAGAATTTACTGACCAAACAAAATCATTAGTCAATTCTGATAATGAATTAAAAGACCTTATCTTAGAGTTAGGATATCCTCTAAAACAATTATAATATAATGGACTTATCGTCAAAAATTTGGGTGGCTGGTCACCGTGGAATGGTGGGGTCTGCTATTGTTAGAAAATTAAAAGATTTAGGTTACACAAATTTAGTTCTCAAATCTAAATCTGAACTAGATTTAACTAATCAATCTGAGGTGGTCAATTTCTTCAAAAACGAAAAACCAGAATATGTTTTTTTAGCCGCTGCTAAAGTTGGTGGGATATTGGCTAACGATAAATACCGAGCTGATTTTATCTATCAAAATTTAATGATACAAACCAATGTTATCAAATCTTGTTTTGATTTTGGGGTAAAAAAACTATTATTTTTAGGCTCATCGTGTATCTATCCAAAAAATTGCCCACAGCCAATTAAAGAAGAGTATCTCTTATCAGGTCTACTCGAAAAGACAAATGACGCCTATGCAATTGCTAAAATTGCGGGTATAAAAATGTGCCAGGATTTCAATAAGCAATACCAGACAAATTTTATTTCAGTTATGCCGACTAATTTGTATGGTCCTCAAGACAACTACGACTTAAACAATTCGCACGTACTTCCTGCCCTGATTCGTAAATTTCACGAGGCTAAAATAACTAATAAAGGTTCGGTTGAAATATGGGGATCGGGAACTCCTATGAGGGAGTTTCTCTATGTTGATGACTTAGCAGATGCTTGCCTACATTTGGTGAAAACTTACAATGGGTCAGAAATTGTAAATATCGGAACAGGTGTTGATATATCTATAAAAGACTTGGCCTATTTAATACGAGATATTGTCGGATTTTCTGGTGAAGTCCACTTTAATTTAGATATGCCAGATGGAACATTGAGAAAACTTTTAGATGTTTCAAAACTAAAAGGTTTAGGTTGGCAACATTCAACAACATTAAAAGAAGGAATTAAAAAAACTTATCATGACTACATCACCTAAAAAGGCGCTTATTACAGGAATAACCGGTCAATCGGGAAGTCACCTTGCGGACTTACTTTTAGAAAAAGGTTACCAAGTTCATGGTATTATTAGAAGAACGTCTTCTTTTAACACTGAAAGAATCGATCACATTTTTGATAAATTAAAATTACATTATGGAGATGTCACCGATCCGCTTGTTATATCAAATTTAATTTCAGAAATACAACCAGATGAAGTTTATAATTTAGCCGCCCAGTCACATGTTAAAGTTAGCTTTGAAATTCCCTATTACACGGCACAAGTTGACGCGCTGGGAACTCTAACTATTTTAGAGGCCGTTAAAAACCACTGCCCACAAGCCAGAGTTTACCAAGCTTCTACATCAGAATTATATGGTGGGGTCGGTTATAATATGCCCCAGACTGGATATAATGAGGAGTCTAAAATGCACCCCAGAAGCCCGTATGGTGTTGCAAAGTTGTATGGTCTTTGGATTTGTAAAAATTATAGAGAATCTTATGGTATGTATATTTGTAATGGTATACTCTTTAATCACGAAGGTGAACGCAGAGGTGAGACTTTTGTGACAAGAAAAATCACAAAAGGATTAGCTAAGATTAAAAAAGCAATAGAATCCGGTCATAATTTTGACGCCATTAAATTAGGAAATCTTGATTCTAAAAGAGACTGGGGTTATGCTAAAGACTTTGTTAGAGGAATGTGGATGATGTTACAACAAGATAGACCTAACGACTTTGTACTTGCAACCGGTGAAACGCATTCGATTAGAGAATTTGTCGAATTGGCTTGTCACAATTGTGATTTAAGGATTAAATGGATTGGAAGTGGTAGTGATGAAAAGGCAGTTTTAGAAGATGGAACCCCAATAATTGAAGTTAGTCAAAAATACTATCGACCAAGTGAAGTAGATTTACTCTTAGGAGACTATTCTAAAGCAAAAGATGTGTTAGGGTGGACTCCACAGGTGAAATTCAACCAACTTGTTGAAATTATGACAAAACACGATATAGAAAATAACTAAGCAGATATGATACATATTTTATGGGCCACAATTCGTCCAGAGCAATTTAAAGACGCACACTCTGAGTGGATTCGGCGGTCTGATGCGCCAGACAATATAAAAACATATGTCGCCGTTAATTGGGTGGAACATGCTGATAATTTAAGAGATTATTTGAAAAACGATTATATAATAACTCTAAACACCAATAAGATTGGTGTTTGTTATCCTTCTTATCAACTTTCTTCTAATTTAGGAATTAAAATGGGTGTAGTAGATGAAAGTGATATTGTTATTTTTGCCTCTGATGATTTTTTAGCTCCTCAAAATTGGGACACCTATTTAATAAATAAATTTGAAAAAATGGGAGATGTTGGTCTTATGGTTAGAGATGGTTATCAATTACCGGATTCTTCTAATATGTTACATCCGGCTATTACAATTCCTATTATGACTTGGGGTTGTTTAAAAAAGTTAAACTCCGTAATTTACCACCCCTCTTACAATCATATGTTCTCAGATTGTGAGTTATATAATAACTTAAAAGATTTGGGCTTACTTTATGATGATAGATTAAACGACGAGACGGTTTTCGAACATCTTCACTATGCAGCTGGTAAAAGAAACTCAGATGAAGCAGATAGGGCTTATAATCAAAAGTGGAAAGAAGATGAAATAACTTGGAATAGGAGAAAATTATTACCGGTAGAAGAAAGAATTAAAATATGACTTAGTCTTGTACCTTATTAAAATTAAAATATAAAAAACAAAAAAAGAGTGGCACATAAAGAACAAAAAGATTATTTAGACAGAATAAAAAAAGAATTCCCATCTGCATTTACAAACTGTAAAGTTTTAGACATTGGATCATTTGATGTTAATGGAAACGAAAAACCTTGGTTTGATAATTGCGACTTTACTGGATTGGACATAGGTCCAGGAAAAGGAGTTGATGTTGTTTGTCCTGCAAACGAATACGATGCACCGGATGAAACATTTGATACTATTATATCTTGTGAGTGTTGGGAGCACAATCCGTTTTATAAAGAAAGTATACAGAACGCTGTTAGAATGTTAAAACCCGGTGGGTATTTAATATTTACTTGCGCAACTACAGGTAGACCTATTCACGGGACTAAAACACAGGATAAGATAGATAGAGAAAAACTTGTAACATCACAAGGTAACTCTGCTGAAAATTGGATAACTATGCCAAATGTTTTCAGAGAAGACTGGGATTCTGAGTATTATAGAAACGTAACAGAAGAAGATGTCAGAAATTGCATTGATGTTGATGCAATATTTTCTTCCTATAGATTCGAAGTTGAGACGAAACACTGTGATTTATATTTCTGGGGTATAAAAAAATAAAAAATTAAATGAAGATAGTATTTTTCACCACCTCCACATTTTCTGATATACAGGAGCTTCAGTCAGCTTGTATTAGAAAATTTTTCCGAGAATCACATATAGTCAAATTTGATGGTAGATCTGGTTGGTTTACTGTTTGGTATCAATGGTTAGATTTTGCTAAAAGTTATGAAGCCGATTGGTATGTTCATATTGATGAAGATTGCTTTATCACATCAGCAGATGAAATTCACAATTTGATTCAATATATGACCGATAACAACTATGATATAGCCGGACCACCAGACGGCCATTTTGAGTATAGAAGTGGAAATCACATGGCTCTTAATTCATTTTTTATGATAATGAATAGAAAATGTATTGACTCTTGGAACAACCGAACAGCAGTTTGTCAATTCAAAAGTGAGTGGATCGAAGAATACCCGTATGAAAAAAAGAACCATTCGCACTATGAATGGGATATGGAGTTCGGATCTTCTGGAAAACCCCTTGGGTTGATTTGGAAGCCTGAAACTGAACCGTATTATGATTTTATGTGGGTGTTAAAAGAAGCCGGGTGTAGGTTTCATTATTTAGAGCCAGTTTTTGGCGAGGAGTTTCAAACAACAAATTTGTTAAACAACACTATAATTCATATGTGGCACCAAAGAGAAAGATGGGTAGACCGGGTAGTATCACCACTGCATAAAATGACAAACAAGTCTAGATTTGATGGTGTGGTTCAGAAAATTAAATCAATTTTAGAGTGAAAAATGTCGTAGCCTATTCTCTATGGGGAGATCACCCAATGTATTGGGTTGGTGCAATCAGAAATATTGAAGGTGTTAAAAAATACTTTCCAGATTGGATTTGCAGATTTTATATAGATAAAAATTGCAATCAAGAACTCATTGAAACGATTAAAGGTGATGGTGTTGAAGTTGTGTTAGTGGATTCTAAAGATTCTTTTCACGGCATGTTTTGGAGATTCTGGGCTGTAGAAGATCCAGAAGTTGATATTTTTCTTTCAAGAGATTGTGATAGTAGATTTACAGACAGGGAGTTTTTTGCCATAGATGAGTGGTTAAAGTCCGATAAAGACATTCATATTATGAGAGACCACCCTTATCATACAGTTCCTATATTAGGTGGAATGTGGGGTTGTCGAAGGGGTATCTTAAGGGAATCAAATTTGTCTAATTCAATAGCGGAATGGAATAGATATTCGAAGAAAGGATGTGACCAAGATTTTTTATCACAGATATACCCTTCTTTAAAAGAATACGCTTTTGAGCACTCAGAGTTTGGTCTTAACTATGGTGGCGAAACTAAACCGTTTCCAACCGACAGAATTGATTATCAATTTGTAGGTGAAATTTATGATGAAAATGACCAAAGACATCCAGATCACTGGAAATTAATTAAAAATATAATAGGATAATGAGTAAAATATTTAGATTTGATGATGTTTGTATTAACGCAGATATGAAATTAGTAAACGACATGACGGATTTTCTATTCGATAGATTTCCGGATTGTAAAGTTCTCTGGGGAGTTTCTCCTTTGGTAAATGATATGTCTAATGAGAAAAGTGATATTTCAAAACAAAGAATTTTCCCTAAAATATACAACGCGCATTCTGATTACAGAATATTTTATCGAGTTGATAAAGCCGGTATACCAAAGTTGCATGATAAGGCTATTATGGCTTCACATGGATTAATTCATGTGGATCATAGATTACTCACAAAGGAAGCTCAGGAGCTTAGTATATTAACAAGTGCTAGTTTGGTAAATGCTAAAGTATTTATCCCTCCGTTTAATAAGTGGAATAAAGACACCGAGTCTATATGTGACGAACATGGTATAGAGTTAATCAAATTTGAAGATGGTTGGTTATGTATGGAATATAACAATTATAATGATGGTCAACAAAGGTGGTATTTACATGCTAGGGAATTCGATTTCGAGTCCTTTAAAAATTGGTTTAATATTTAATTATGAAATTACAAGAATTTTACATCATAAAAGAAGAAATAATCGAATGGGATAGATTTCTAATGCTTTTATCACAGATAAATGTTCCCTGGATTAAAGTAGACGATATAGTTTACAATAGATATGATAAAGATTATGAAAAAGTTTTTATTGGGGGTGGTGATTGGGAAATAAATGAATCTAATTTTTTAATTAAAGACGAGTTAAAACTTATGATAGGTCAGAATCTAAATATGATTTCTGATAGAATATTAGCCATGCCAATAGGAATGCCTTCGTTCTCACATGATAAAATCATAGGAAATTTAGACCGAATAATTGAAAAGAATCAAGATAAAAAAATTATTAAAAATTTATGCTATATTGGTTTTCGTGACGAGACTTATCTATCTGAAAGAAGCATGGTTAGAAAAATGTTTTCCGAAGAAATCTGGACCACTACAACTGTCTATGATAGAACAAATGAAGGTCACTCAAGTTATATAGATAATATATACAATCACAAATTTACTCTTTGTCCTCGTGGAAACGGAATAGATACACATAGAATATGGGAGAGTTTGTATTTGAGAACAATTCCGATAGTAAAAAGGTGTGTTGCTATGAAAGATTTTGAAAACCTACCTATTCTTTGGATTGATGATTGGCAACAAGTAAATTCAAATTTTTTAGAGGAAAAATATTTTGAAATCATTAATAAAGAATATGATTTCGAAAAGTTGACTTTATCATACTACATAAATAAATTTTTAGAGGCTTAAAAATGAAAAAAGCATTTTTTTTATTTACTGGGGAATTTGGATACGAGATAATTTCATTCCAGGGTATTTTAAGAAAATTAAGAAGTAATTTCGAAACCTTATATGTTTGTTCGTATAAAGAAAGTAAAATTTTTTATGAGGATTTTGTAGACAAATTTGTTGAAATTCCAGAGTGGTTCCTTTCTAAATTCGATAGAAGTGATAGTCTTAACACAATGTCAGATGAGGATATAAATAAATTAGTAGGTGAATATGAAAATGATGGTTTCAATGTTTACCATAGAAGAAAAATTTTCAATGATTATCCACTTGATATTAAACTAGATTTGACTGGTGATTTCGGAAAATATCCGCCTTTGAATACAAAAAAGAATCAAAATGAAAATATTATTACATTGTTTCCAAGAATACACACTACTCATGAGCACAGAAACTACAACATAAATAAATTTAATATTTTTTTGGAAAAAATAATTAAACAGTTTGTTGGATTTGAAATAAATGTGGTTTTATTTAATGATAATTTTCAATCTGATTTAACCAAAGTCAATTATATAATCAGACCGGATATTAAGACACAATTGAATCTTCAAGCTGTTTCGAAATTTGTAATTTACAATGTAAGTGGTTCAGTTTTTTTAAACGTGATGAATTCTGAGAAGACTCCTATTTTTATGTATGGTATAAAATCAGATTTAGAGAAATTTCCAGAAAATAATATTTTTACAAAAAAGGGTATAAATTACAAATATGTATTTGAAACTGATAACGTTTCTGATATAGAACCTGAGTATCTATTTGATAGTTTAATTGATTTTTATAAGACAGTTTAAATATATGACAATCTCTATACATCAGCCTAATTTTTTTCCTTATTATCCATTTTTTCAAAAAATGGAAGATTCTGATACTTTTGTTATTCTTAAACATTGTCAATTTGAAAAAAATAATTATCAAAATAGATTTAATATAGGTGATAAATGGTATACTATGTCTGTCAATAAAGGTCTTCAACCAATCACTGAAAAGTTATATTTGAACTACGAAAAAGATTGGTTAAGAATTAAAAATATGTTACCTGGATATAGAAATGTTTTGGATTTGTTTGACGATTGCGTCGGTGATAACTTGTCAGAAACTAACTCTAAAATTATTCTCAAAATAAGAGATATTCTACAAATAAAAACTAATATAGTATTTGATGAGCCAACTATTTTAAAGTCCTCGGATAGACTAGTTGATATATGTTTGAAAAACGGAGCAACAACTTACATATCCGGTATTTCCGGTAGAAAGTATTTAGAATTAGAAAAATTTTATATTAATAATATAAAAGTCGAATTTCAACAAGAAACCAAAATGATAAAAAAACCTATAATTGATATAATAAAAAATAAAATTTAAAATGTTTGACAGAGTGATAGTAAGTTCTGATGATTCGCACTTCATCGACTTTTGGCCCATAGTTTGTAAATCTTGGGAGAAATATTTTCCGAAAGTAAAAATTTCTTTAGCTTTTGTTACCGATAGAATCGAAGATGATGATTTAATAAAAAGGATAAAAAAATACGGAGATGTGCATTTATTTCCTATTGTTGATGGAATTCCTACTCCAAATCTTGCTAAAATGGCAAGACACATCTTAGCTGGTAGATTTGGACAAGAAATTTGTATGATTGAGGATATCGATACTATACCTTTGCAGCAAAACTTTGTAATTGATAGGTTATCCAAAAGAGAAGTTGGTAAGCTATTGTTTATTGGAAGAGAAGTGTATAAAGGCAACGGGACAGATGAAGGTAAATTTCCGATAAGTAATATCACCGGTGAATCTTTTCTGTTTCAAAAAATTGTAAATCCACATAATCTATCTGATGAGGATTTATTTAAATCTTGGTGTGGAATTAAAGTCTTTGATCATAAAGAATCAATTGATAATATACCCGATTTATCCGGCTGGAAAGGATTTTCAGATGAGTCATTATGGCGTGTATTATTACATAATCATGGTTTAGACGAAGAACAATATTGCTTTATTGAAAGAGGTGTCGATATTCATAAATATTGGATTGATAGATCTTGGTGGGCAATAGATCAAAATATGTTGGTAAATGACAAATATGTATTATGTAATTTTCTTAGACCATTTGGTGATAACTACCATTTAATTGAGCCTATTGTTAAATATATTTTCAATGATGATGGTGTCAAGAAAGAAGATGTATTGATTAATGGATTCTAATTTTTTAAATAACATTTATGAAAAAAAGTTTGGCAATACAGATGATGTCAAATCTTTGGGATGGGGTAGTTTATACTCACAATCAAAAAGATTGGAAGTTTTATTGGAAATAGGTATTAAGGTCGAAGACTCTGTTTTAGATGTTGGTTGTGGATACGGAGACGCCTCTGTATTTATAGAAAATTATACCGGTATAGATCTCAGAGAAAGTGCGATAACCATAGCTAGTAGAAAATACCCAGACAAAAAATTCTTTCAAAAAAGTTTGTTCGAGATGAATGATAAATTTGATTGGATAATCGCTTCTGGTATTTTTTGCTTCCATGAAAATTGGAAACAAAATACCGACGATATTATAAGACAAATGTGGTGCATGTGTGAAAGGGGTCTATCAATTAACTTTTTGTCAAATTTAACAACTGGTCTGAAAGATAGTGATATGAAGTATGTCTCAACAGGTGAGTTGATAGAAATAATTGAACAATTATCTAATAAATTTGCCATAAGACATGACTATTTACCAAATGACGTGACTATATATCTTTATAAATGATTTAAAATGAAAATAGTAATAATACAGGAAGCCGGAAGGCATGAGAAAAATAAAAATTTTAGAGAATCTCTAAATCTACACAGGTCTCTATCTAAAATTGATGGCGTTGAGTCTAAAGTATGGGGTCTAAACTATGATGAATTCAACACACCATTTTTTGAGATAGAAAAATGGGCAGATGTTATCTTTATTATAGAAAACTACACCTCGAGTTGGATGCCATTAAAAGAAATCTCAGAAAGTAAAAAAATAAAAATATTTTGGTCCATTGATAGCCATTGCGTCTTACAACAACATTTACAACTTTGCCAGCTGTTAAATATAGATATACACCTCAATTCAACACAGCGGTATTTGCCGTATTTTGAAAATTTATGTAAAAAATCTTATTGGTTTCCTAATTCATATCCAGATGATTTGATGTATCCGATGACCATCGAGAAAACAGTCGATGTTGGTTTCTGTGGCAACATTCTTAATAGAGGTCATGTTATTGATTCACTCGATAAATATAATATAAAAAAGGATATTTTTGTAATAGGTGATGATATGGTCCGGGCTATAAACTCTTATAAAATACATCTGAATTGTAATATAGCTGACGATATAAATTATAGGACATTTGAAACTTGTGGATGTAAAACTTTACTTGTCACCAACTGGACTCCTGGTATTGAAAATCTTTTTGAGATAGACAAAGAAATAGTCGTTTATAGAAATTTGACAGAGCTAGATGAAAAAATTAAATACTATCTCTTAAATGATAATGAACGAATGATTATTGCCGAAGCTGGATATAATAGAGCCAAGAAAGATCATACCTATCTTAAAAGAGCGGAAAAATTAGTAGAAATCATCAAAGATTTTAATTAAATCCTCTGAATTATAATCGGAGTTTCTTTTAGAGATATAACTTTGCTTTGATCTAGCAGGAATTCGATATCATAAAAATTAAAGTGAAAAGTGATGTTAAATTCCTTAGACGATATTTTTTGCATCGAGTAATTAAATGTGTTTTCAGACATAGCTTTTAATATAATCTCATAAAATCTAATTACATAAATAGCATCTCGGTGAATATCCACGCAAGTGATAGAAAATGGATAGACAAATAAATTTACAACATCTAAATAGTGTTTTGTGATAATATCAAACATCAACCAGTAATTCAAGTCAGAATCCACGCTTCTAAAAGTCACTGTTAGGTCGTGAGATGTTGTGATGTCTTGAGGGTTTTTAGCCGGTTTATATTGCCTTTCTTTGCCTCTCATTAAAATTTGTTTTGGCATATCAAAAGAAAGACCTGGAAAATTGACACTTTTTATCGTCGAATTTAAATACGATATGATATCTTCATATTGAATCCAGTTCTTTTCAAGTATTGGATTGTAACTTTCTATTATTTCTCTTGGTAGAAAATCACTTGGTAGGTTAAAAATGAACTGTGACGATTGACTATTTAATCTCATTGAACTTTATTTGATTTATCAAGATAATCTTTATTTCCGGTAGGTTTCGGAGTAGGTGCCTGTTCTTTTGCTGGCACTTTTGCGGTAGTTCCACTGGTATCGACTACGGTACTTGGGGCTGAAATACCCGGATCTAATGAAATCGTTCCAGCAGCTGTCGCAGTTTGACCAGACGCCGTTGAAGTTGGGTTATTTGAAATTTGTTGAGATGTTTGTTCTAGTTGTTGCTGTTGTTGTGGGCTATCAGAGACTTCATAAAGTCCTGAGTAAATAGAAAACCTACTACCTGCTGATTTTGCTGTTATGTAAAACATTTTGTTTCCTTGTGACCAGATTGATTTAATTTCCTGATATCTAGATTCTGGAATCTTGAAAGTTATTTTACCTTGTTTAAGATTAACGGAATCTATTCCTAATTCTGTTGTTACTGGAATATTTACTTCTTTACTATCGTTTTTGATTACAAAACTTATATCAGTGAATCCTGATAAATTAAATATATCTACTTTTTGAGAATTTCCGCCCCCTCCGTTGACATCTCTTGCGATGTCAAATTTAAGAATAGTGTCACCAACTGATCTGATTGTAATTTTAAGAGTGCCTTCTGGAAAATACTTTTCTGAACCACTGGTCAGTGGACCTGTTCCTGATTTTGTTACAATATTGGCTCTATCATATAGAATTGGTCTATCAACTTGAATTTGTTGTATAGTTGTTCCAGAGGCCGGTGTTGTATTTTGTAAGTCAATCATGGTTGAGGCTAATTCAGATTGACCAACTGAAAGACCGGGATTTGCAGTGAGAGTTGTTGGTGATATCATTGACGTAGCGTTTGTAATTAGACCGGTAGAAGTATCAACTGGGTTACTTACCAATTGACTATTACCCGATAATACAGAGTTTGTTGTTACCGGTAACGACATAGGTATTGGTGGTAGCCTTCTACTAAGATTTAATTTACCCATTGAGTTTGAAAATCCTACTAAACTTGGGTCAATAGCGTTTTTGATATTATAGATTTTAGGTTTGTTTGCATTTTTAAGGTTGATTTTAATAAGCTTTAAGGCGTATCTTGAAACTTCGTCTTGTAGCATTCCATAAGTCGCCCTACGAGTGATATAACTATCATCAACTGAGTCAATTAACCTCATTTCTACATCAATAATCGCTGTAGTCGTGGAAAATTTAATTATTGGTCTAAAATCAACAGTTTCGTTAAAGCTTTCTTTAACTTCAACTGTCAGTGTTTTTCCCCTGATGTTTTGTTCAAATGTCGTTATTTGATAGATTACATAATATCGGTGGCCGGTATAGACAGAATCGTCAATAAATTGCTTGAATTCGGCAATATTTCCGTTATAAGTTCCAAAAATTTCAAAGTAATCACCGTTAGATGAGTGTTGTATTTTAAGGCCTAAATTTTCAAATTCTGGGGTTTGTGGTATTGAAACGGTTGTTGGGGCAGAAAGCGTATAGGTAGTGACCGCGTTTATAGTCTGTAAGTTAAGAATAAAGTGAAAATCTATAAATACCGGTGATGTTAAACTCACACCTGAACCTGATGTCAAATTGGCATTTATTGAATTTACTTTTGGTAGACTACCTGTTCTTTGTTGTGATAATGCCGAGGCTGCTGGAAAATCTATTGTGAGGCTTTTGCCCCAAAGTTTTTCTTGAAAAAGCAGAGGAGGTGATGTAAAGTTTAACAGATATGCCTGAGCCGAGTCACTCATATCGAAATAATAGTTACTTAAATCATAGGTTTTCTGATTTAGTGTATCAAATGTATAAATTCTGACATAGCATCCAAGATACTCACCAAATGTCCAATTGATAGGTAAGTGTATCACCAGCCTATCATGTCTGATAGGAGCGGTTGATGAGTAATTTTTTATTTGTAAAAAACTATATTGAGAGGTGTTTATTTTTCCGAATTTATTAGACAATTTATCTAATGCAAAAAGGGAATTGCCCTGAATATTATTTGTTGCTGAATTAGGATTGGCTAAATACGATTGTCTTCTTTCTTTTGAGTTGACTAAAATCTCATAAGACTCACTTATATTATTATCTTCGTCATAAACGAATTCTAACAGGACGTTTTTATCAACTTTAACAAATTTTGATAATTTAGCCATTAATAGATTTTTATTTTATATATAAAATTTGAATCCGTTTCTATTATTGAAGATTTTGCTCAGCAAGTCGCAATTTTACATACTCAATAATTTGATTATCTGATATATTTGAGTGTTTTTCTTTGATTTTGTTCCAAAGCTCTTTTTCTTCAATGGCTAATTTTTCAATTTCTGTGTTGAGAGGGTCAATTAATTGATTTACTTGATTTCCTTCTTTTTCAAGATCTTTAAGTACTTCAACTAATTTTGCTGACGTGGCTTCTGAATTTGGGTCCGAATCAACATTTTTTGATATGTTTTCTAATTTTTCAATTATATCCTGTAGATTAGAAAGCACTTTATTTGCTTGTGTTTTATAAAAATTTAGGTTATTAATAAGTTTTAGATATTGTCTTCTTATTTTTATAGCAGCTTGAATAAAATTCTCATCAATCATTTGACACCGGTTGTTTTTTTGCCCTTGTAGTTCTAGGCTTTGGGGTAGGTTTTTTTTCTGTGTTGGTATTTACAGTAGTCACCGAATCTGTGATTTGTGAATTTACTACATTTTCATAAGAAGTAGTGACTGAGTCTGTAATTTGTGAATCTGATTTTGGTTTACTATAAACCATTTCTGTGATTTTATTTTTAATTTGTTGTTGAATGAACTTAGGATCAAGTAAGATTTCTTTTGTAAACTCATCGGCTAAAAAATCAATCATAGAGATATCATAAGAATCCTCCATCATTTCAATAAAATCAAGTCTTGGTATTTTATTTTCAATACTTATCGACATACTAAACTCAACACTCTTTTTTGCCCTTTTAAACATTGAAATAATAGGGTCTTCTGTTTGTTGTAAAACCGGTGGTTGATATTTGACCGGTTCTGATTTTATGTCGGATTGTCTGTCTTCTTCTAATATTTTTTGAAATACTTCATTTTGTCTATTAACTTGTTGTGTGGAACCTTCTTTAAGACTGTATTTTCTAATTAGTTCTTCTTTTTCATCTTCTTCAGAAGAATAGATAATTGCGCTTTCATTAGTTAGTGGTTTGAAGTTATCATCGTAAATATTTGTTGAAATTGGAGTCGTTCCGTCTTCATCTTTTATCATATCAGTTGGTATATTTTTTATCTTATCGGCCAAAAGGTTATACGAATTTTGATTGTTGAAAAAGTTGTTAGGATCAATTTCTTCTGTAAAAAGATTTGAGTTTATCAGTTCTGTGACGCTCATCTTTTTTTTATTTTCAAGAATTGCTATATCTTCAAAAGAATCTATAACTTTGATAACTTCACCAGTTTTGATGTTCTTAAAAGTCTTATTTGCTAAATTCATTTTCTTTGGAAATTATTTATAGGTTATATTATATAAACCCGATTTGTTGTTTATTAACAAAAAATCCCACAAAAAATTTGTGGGATTTCGTCGATGTTGTTTTTTTTTGGCTAATTAAAAGTCACCAAAAAAGTCATCTTCTTCACTTTCTACAGCCGGATTTTGATTAGAAGATGAGAAATTGTCTTCAAAATCAAAATCATCTTGAGTTGGTTTAGATTCAGATTTTGAACCTGAAAAAGACGAAGAAGCTTTACCGGTCAAATAGTTTGTAATCTCGGTAATTTTAGCTTGTTGTTCTTCGGTAAGTTTTTTAGCTGAAAATTCTTCTAAATCGTGGTCTCTATCAAGTAAAAATTCTTTGATTTTAGCCTGAACAGAAGATTCAATTTTTCCATCTACAAGTGGTGCATTTTTGAAAACTGACTTTTCTTTAAAGTAGATAGGAAGTGAAGAAGTTTCTGGCTTAAACATACTCATTTTATAGTCTGGGTAAGTCTCGTCACCGGTTTGAATTTCTTTAACTACAAGAACAAAATCTTTACCAGCTGAAAGATCAAATACATTACAAGGAACTCCAGAGATTTCTCCGTTTTTCTCAGCCATGATTTTGTCTTTGATAGTTTTTCCATATTGGAAAATCATAATTTTACCGACTAATTCTGGTTGTTGTTCGTCTTCCAAAACCAAAACATAAGAGTAGTATTTTTTAGAATACTTCAACATTTTTGACTTTTCCATAAGAATTGCATTTTTAGAATTCTGCATAGTGTAGTAAAGGTCTGTAAGTGGACATTTTTCGTTGAAGTTTTTAGGACTATCAAACCATCCGCTCAACTCTTTAGAGTTTTTGATATCGACATAGTGTGTCACTTTCTCGATTGCGCTTTCTCCTACTTTGCCCTCTTTTGTTAGATTTGGTAATAATCTTACCACAGATCTCCAACCTCTTTTTTTATCCTTACATTTTGAAAGGTCAACTCGGTAGATACCGTCGTTGTTTGTTGTTGTTTTTTGTTCGTTCAAAAAACTCATTTTGCTGTCTAAGCCGCCATTAAATAGGTCATCCATTTCATCATTTGCCATAATTGCTTTTTATTTTTTAATATTCAGTCATTTAACTGATAAAGATTATATTCGTTTATATTAATAAAGTTGTTTATATTTAAGATAATTATTGTAGAAATTCACTATAATTAAAGGTAATTCTTCTTTCTCTATTGGTATAAATATAGAGATTACATCATTGATTTAAAAAATGTTTCGTTACTTGTTTATCAACATTATGATCATCAAATATCTTAATAAGATTTTTATATTCTTCATCCGAAACATTTACCAAACACAAGTTTGAGTTTATAAAAGTGACCACACCATCGTTATTTTCATCTACATAATCTTCTTCCCAGAATCCATAAAGTGGTCTAAAACCAGTTGATTCATAAACCATTTCTAGTCTTTCTATAACCCTGTCTAAATGTTTTGGTAGAAATATATCAAATGTCATATAAATAAAAGGATAAGCTTTTATATTACCTTTTTCAATTTCTTCTATAAATAATTCTTTGAAGGTTTTTTCTTTTCGGCCTAGCTGTTTTACATTTGTCACACTTTGTTCTACATCGTCCAAATGTATACATTCAGTTCTTCTTCTAAGGAATTTTTTATCGGGAAAAGTCAGAGGATCCAAAAAAAATTCACTCCAAGTTTCACCCATTAGTTCTTTTGGTTTATGATTTAAATAGTCTTCTCTAAAAGACATATCAAAGTAGAGTTGTGATTGAATAGTTCTATCCCATCTTTGTGGAAAGAAAAGATATCCACCGTCAATGAATTTGCTGAGCGATTCGGCACTACTATTATAGTTAAATTTAGTTATCTCATCATCTTCTAACTCTATAAAGAAATCATGTAACTCTGTATATGTTGGAAACTGTATTTTACTAACAGATTCAAATAATTTATATGACTTTATATACTTCATCACATTTTAAGTAATATTTTTAAATCATATTCATATATAGGTTTTGATGTGTCATAATGTCTCTCACCTCTTGTATATGGCCAAATAACTTCTTCGTAATCAACCTCTGATTCTACAACCTCAATTACCGCGTCTAGTGCAGCTTCTAAATCATCTAAATACATTTCACCAGTGTATCTTGAATCAGAACCCCATCCACCAATGTTTATAACTATACCTGGTCTATACATTGAAAGGACATTTTTAGGTGAATACTTTTGAACTTTACTAAATTCATAGTCTCTAAGATGTCCTGTTTTATGAAATTGTTCAAAGTCAAAATTCTGACATTGCCATCTCTGGTCAGTTACATATTCACTTTCTTTAGTATCTCTTAATACCGCATCTTCTTTGAAACGAGAATAGTAAAGGGTTGGATGGACCATTGATATTAGAATACTTATGATTACATAATCTTTTCTATTTTTATCATTTAAATCCATAATTGGCATAGTGCCGTTGAATTTAAAATTATTAGAATCATCAATTCTTTCATAGTCTCCATTTAAAATGGCGGTATAAATATTTCTACTTTTTTGTTCTGGTAGAGTATCAAAAACTTCTAGCATAGCATCTTTGATGTGTCTAATATTTACTTCTGATAAAGCTTTAAATATTTTATCAACATGTGATGTGATTTTATCCCACCAACCCTCGCCAATAAAATGTTCAGTCCATATTTTATGTCTTTCAATATTTGAAGCATTCCAATTATCTCTTTTCAAATCCTCAAACCAATCAAATATAGAATATTCACGCGAAACTGCTGTGTCTTTTCGAAAAGACTCTAGAAATATGCTATATTTTTTTAGTTTCTTCATCTATACCTTTTTTTTCTAACCAGGATAAATACCTATGCGAATTCCAACTCTTCTCTACTCTGACTAAGCATCTTTAATTCCTTCACATTTTCTCTAATTTTATAGATATCCACATAACTTTATCTTCGACTTTTACCCTTTCTGGTTGAAAAGGTGGACCATACACACTTTTGACAAAAAAAGCCCCATCTGAAATGGTGACGTCTCTTGAACTTTGTTTATGATAGGGATGATTTATTGAAATGTTAGAAATTTTGAATCCTTGCTCCTCTGCGAAACTTTCCAAAGTTAAAATAGAACTGATGATTTCAGAGTCTATCAAAAATGGTCTTAAGTAACCTTCAAACTTTTTTATTCCAATTAGATATTGGTCAATATTTTTAAAATCGTGAATATCAATAGTAAATCCATTGTCTTTTAAGTCCCAAAAGATAGATTCTATCTCTGATGTAGTAAGAAAATTCTCAAATATTTTAATGTATTTCACTTAGTATATATTAAATCAATCGGAATTATTTATATCTTTTTATGACTTCTTTTTCCCTTCACCAGAAAACGGAGACAACATTCCTTTTAAGTTCCAACTTGGAACAAACTTTTTATTATGCTCTTCATAATCTTCATATGATTCAATCCCAGTATCTACTGGATTCTGATAATATTGGATATTTGCTCCCTGTTTGTTTAAGTCAGATATACGGTCACCTATATCGACACCTTTTGTCATCCTTCTAAGTTTATTCCACTGATCGACAGTCTTTTTACGTGGTAAAGACTCGTTTAATTCAAACTCTGCAAATTTTAATATCTTCATATCGTATATATTAAATAAAAAACCCACTTAAAATTAAGTGGGTTAAACAAAAAAAAAGAAAAAAACAGTTAAAAATCCTCATCGAGATTTTCAAAATCAATTGTTCTATCTGATGTTTTTTGATATTCAGAGGTCCTCTTTTCAAAAAAGTTTGATTTATTTTGTAAAGATAGCATTTCCATAAAATCAAATGGATTTTCAACTCCGTAAACTTTTTGACAACCAAGTTCGGTAAGCCAAAAATCTGCAACATATTCAATGTATTGTTGCATAAGTTTTGCATTCATTCCAATCAGTGCGACTGGAAGAGAATCTGTGATGAATTCTTTTTCAATTTCTACAGCTTCGCAGATAATCTCTTTGATTCTTTCTTCGGTGACTTTAGCTTGAATGTGTTTGTTGTGTAGTAAACAGGCAAACATACAATGAAGACCCTCATCTCTTGAAATTAACTCATTAGAGAATGTAAGACCCGGCATCAGACCTCTTTTCTTTAACCAGAAAATCGCACAGAAAGAACCAGAAAAGAAAATTCCTTCCACTGCCGCAAAAGCAATTATTCTTTCAGCAAAAGATTCTGAACTAATCCATTTAAGAGCCCACTGTGCTTTTTTAGTGACAGCTGGAACTGTTTGAATAGCATTAAAAAGATAGTCCCTCTCAGATGAATCTTTGATATAAGTATCAATTAAAAGAGAATAGGTTTCAGAGTGGATATTTTCAATAGCTATTTGAAAACCATAAAAACATTTTGCCTCGGGATATTGGACTTCTTTTAGAAAATTTTCGGCTAAGTTTTCGTTAACTATTCCATCTGAGGCCGCGAAGAAAGCCAAAACATGTTTAATATAATGTCTTTCATCGTCATTTAATTTTTCATTCCAGTCTGTTAAATCCTGAACTAAATCAATTTCCTCGGCAGTCCAAAATGAATGCTCAGCAGTTTTATAAAGTTCCCAGATATCATTATATTTTAGTGGAAAAAGTACAAAACGATTTGGATTTTCAGTTAGTATGTGTTCTTTCATTTATTATTTTTATTTAGGTTATATATTATATAAATACTGTTTTGTTTTATACTCTTTTTCAATTTCTTCGCGGGTAGAGATGTTATTATAATATATATATTATGAATGATGTTACAAAGGAAGAATATCTGATTTATTTGGAAAAGATAAACCTACACTCCGTTAAAGAGTCGTGGGTAATTTTTAATCTACCAAATCTTTATAATTTTCTAGAAAATAGACCAGGAAGTAGCATATCTGAAAAAATATATTTGTTGAGTGCCAACGAGGGTATTTGTAAAGTTTGTAAATCAAAAGTAAAATTTTTATCCTATAAAAGGGGCTATAGAATTTATTGCTCAAAAAAATGCTCAAATAGTGACTCAGAACTGGTGTCTCAAAAATTAGAAAATTATAAAGAAACTTGTTTACACAAATGGGGCGTAGATAATGCATCTAAGGCAGAGATAGTAATAGAAAAAATAAAAAAATCAAAAAAATATTTAGATTATGAACTTATTAATAAAAAGTTTAAGGAGACATTTCTAAATAAATGGGGCGTTGATAACCCATCAAAGTTACAACAGGTCAAAGATAAAAAAGAAAAAGTCAATAAATCCAGACTGGGTGTGGCAAATCCTTTTCAGGCCGAGATAATCAAAGATAAAATCAGAAAAACAAACTTAGAAAGATGGGGATACACACACCCAGTTATGTCCAGTGAAATACAAAATAAAATTAAAAAAACAAATATAGAGAGATGGGGAGTAGACAACTATAAATCATCTGGTGTTGATAAAGAAAATACTCTGATATTGAAAGATCCAAATTTTATAAAGTATATTTCAAATTCTCTTTACTTATTGAAATGTGACGTGGGGCATAACTTCGAGATAAAATATGACAACTATTATCATCGTTATAAATTAAATCTTCCACTCTGTACAATTTGTAACCCAATATCTGGATTGATTTCATTAAGAGAATCTGAATTGTTGAATTTTATTAAGTCAGTCTATTGTGGTGAGGTTATTAGAAACTATAGAGATGGTTTAGAAATAGATATCTATCTACCAGAATTAGGTATAGGATTTGAATTTAATGGAATCTATTGGCATTCTGAGGTCTTTAAGGGTAAGTGGTATCATATAAATAAAACTAATCACTTTAGGAACAGAGGTATTCAAATTATACACATATGGGAAGATGATTGGGTTTATAAGAGAGACATATTGGAATCACAGATTACAAATTTTATAGGATTGATAAAAAATAAAATATTTGCTAGAAAATGTGAAGTAAAGGAAATTTTAGACAGTAAATTATCTAATAAGTTTTTAGAAAAAAATCATTTACAGGGCGGTGATAAATCTATTATTAGAATTGGTCTATTCTATGGTGGTGAATTGGTATCGATAATGACTTTTGATTATTTTGAGGGTCGTAATAAAATGGAAGAAGGAGGTTGGAATTTATCTAGATTTTGCAATAAGTTAAACCACAACGTCATTGGCGGAGCCTCTAAATTATTGTCTTATTTCATATCAACTAGACAACCAAAAAGAATTATCAGTTACGCTGACAATTCCTGGTCAAACGGCTCTTTATATAATAAATTGAAATTTATGGTTGTTCATAACTCAAATCCTGATTATAAGTATGTTGTTGGTGATAAAAAAATACATAAATCCAGATATAGAAAATCAAGAACTGGTATATCAGAGTCTAAGTTAGATATAAATAAAATATGGGATTGTGGTAAAATCAAATTCGAAATGATATTACAAAATCAAACTTTTTAGGGTGTATAAAAGCGAAAAAGGGGAGTAGCGAATTCCCCTTTTTCTATAGCCAAAACTATACCGGTCCTAAATAGGGACTTTTGTCCACCGGTTACACTCTATATATTAAAATTGGACCGTGTCAATTCATTTTGCATTCTTGTTTTTAACATTTCAATGCAGTTTTTATTGACATCAAAAACAATTGAGTTTCTACCTAATTCTTCTGAAGCAATGGCTGTGGTTCCGCTTCCAGAGAAATAATCACATACTAAGTCTCCTGGGTTAGAAGAAGCTAAAATAGCCCTTTTAACTAAGTCTTTTGGTTTTTGTGTATTGTGTTTTATCAGTGTATTTTGTGGGGTTTTTTTGGTCTTTGCATATGACTTTACTTCTATCATACTCCAATACGGAACACAAAATTCATCCCACAGGTTTCCAGGATAAGTTAAACGAACTTTATTTCCGTCTTCATCTTCCCACCAGTCCTTTGGTGTGCCATCAGCATTTCGGTATGGAGCTACAACATTCTTTTTAATTTTAACATTATCTATGTTAAAAGTCCAACTATTTTTATCTTTTGTAGCAAAGAAAATATCTTCGTGCATGGATTTCCAGTTTTTATTAGCACCTCTGCCTTTATCTCTTTTCCAGGTAATTCTATTAATAACATTAAATCCTACTTCTTGTAGAGTCTGGTGAATGATAGGTGAATGTTGCCAACTAATACAAACATAGATTGAACCTGTCTGTTTTAACTGATTGTAGGCTAATTGTAGGTATGATTTAGTCCAGGTTTTATATTCATCGACACTTTTCCACTGACAGTCCCAATCTTGCCTAATTCCGGTTTCTAAATCTGGATTTTTTGACCTACCACTTATAAAGTAAGGTGGATCTAAGAAAAAAAGGTCTACTGATTCTGGTGTAATATATTTTTGAGAACCTTCGAAAGACTCGTTGTAGTATGTAATAGACATAGATGTTTTACAAATTTATGTCTAAAAGTTTATAAACTTTTTAATCATAGGGTATAGAACATAAGATTATAAACTTAATTAAAATGGTAAAATACGAAATCAAAGTAGAGCTATCAAAAACTGAAGAAATCCAAACACTTATCGAAGAGGCTTATTTTAGAGATGGTTTTGGTGGTAAAATAATTGGTAAACAACACTTTTTATCCATCACACCAGAAGATGATATCAATTGGTCAATTTTCAGTGGTCTAAACAACACAACTTGTAAAATTTTGAATGACGAGGTGATTGACGGAACTTTAAGAGTTCTAATTGATGAACAAAACCAAAATGAAATCAGACTTTATCCTATATCTGTATATTGTATTAAAGAATCCGATAGATATATTTTTTATTAAAAGTCTAATAATTTTATGAAATTCGACTGGAACGACATCTCAATTGTCCCTGAATCACTAAGTAGCATTTCTTCAAGAAAAGAAATTGAACCAACTTATAGTGGAATGCTTCCTCTATTCACAGCACCTATGGACAAAGTAATTGACGATACTAATATTCAACATTTTCAAAGTAATAATATTAATATCTGTCTTCCTCGTCATATAAAGTTTTCAGATTTAAGAAATGAAAACTACTTTTATTCATATGGATTAGATGAAATAATTGAACTTATGGATAAAAAATCCACACTGCCTAAAAAGGTTCTGATTGATGTCGCAAATGGACATATGCAAAAGCTTTATGATACTGCTAAATTAATTAAAGAAACTTGGGGTGACAAAATTGAGTTAATGGTAGGGAATATCGCCAACCCGGATACTTATCTTAAGTATTGTCAAATAGGCGTCGATTATATAAGAGCGGGTATTGGTGGAGGTTCGGCTTGTACGACCTCTGCCAATGTTTCCATACATTATCCGATGGCATCTCTTATAGAAGAATGTGCTTACTTCAAAACCGCTTATGATAGTCCAACAAAAATTATCGCAGATGGTGGTTTTAGGAACTATTCAGAGATTATCAAAGCCTTGGCTCTTGGTGCCGACTATGTAATGCTTGGTGGTATCTTTAATAAATGTTTAGAAAGTTGTGGTGAGAATTTTATGAAAGACTCACAAGATCAATATTATCAAGTCGATTCTGCAAAAGCGCTCCAGGCTTTTGATGCTGGAATGCCAGTCTATAAATATTACAGAGGGATGTCTACTAAAGAAGTTCAAAAATCTTGGAACAGAGCTGAGTTAAAAACCGGAGAAGGAATCACTAAATATAATAAAGTTGATTCTAAACTATCTGGTTGGACTGAAAACTTTACCGATTATTTGCGTTCTGCCATGTCATATACAGATAGTAGAACCTTAAAAGATTTTGTTGGAGAAGTAAGATTTGAAGTAATTTCTCAAAATGCTTTTTCAAGATTTAACAAATAAAAAAACCCAGTCATTTGACTGGGTTTTTTGTTATATTTTTATCTATTAAGATACTACTCCTAACTTATAAACGATACCATTTATCTCTACTTCTATGTATTGATTTGCATCCAAACTAACAGCCCCAGAAGCTGTTTTTCCAAGTTTCCACTTATCAAAATTACCGGAAGAGAAAGTAGCTGTAGTCAATGTAGGAATTAAGATAACATTATCAGTATTAACAATAGCATTACAGCTACCACCAAATATCATAGAACCTGTTGAACCACAAATGCAAGAGTCAACCGCTCCAAACACTGATGACCATTGTGAGTCGCTAATTGTATTGTTTCTACCACCTATGATACCTGCGCAATTAGAGCCATAAGTAATTATATGACTACCACCACCTATAATTGATGAACAGTTTGAAAAGTCTTTAATTTGATTGTTTTGACCACCTATAATTGATGAGTAAGAAGAATTATTACATATACTGTTAGAACTACCTCCAACTATTGAAGATTTATTAGAGTAATTTTTTATCCTATTATTTCTACCACCTAAAATTGAAGAGTCATTTGAATTACAACATATGTGGTTACCATAACCCCCAATAACACTTGAGTTGTAAGTATTTACTAAAATATTGTATGTTCCGCCTAAAATTGATGTATTGTTAGAATTATTGATACATCCATCATATCCACCTAATATAGCAGATCTACTTGAATTGTTGATACATCCTTCATTAGCAGCGATTATTGCAACTGAATTACCATCACAAATACAAGTATAATCTGATGTCGATATTACAGATGCTTGATTTGAATTAATTACTCTGGACAGATATGATGACATTATTGTAGACCTGTCAGATCCTCCAATGTATGAACAGTTGTAGTAATATCCTTTTGAACTTATAACTGATGAATAATTAGAACAAAGTATAGCCCCTTCACTTGTTGCTATTATACTACTATTACAAGAGTTGTGAATTAATGTAGATTTTGAACCAATAATTGTTGAATTACATGTTTGACAAGTATAACTAGTACATTGGTCATATTGACAAACTGTTCCACAGATGTCGTTATTTCTACCGCCTATTATCGCAGAGTTTCTTACTTCATTTGTGATTCTATTATCACAACCTGCTAACATTGAACTAGCACATACAAATCCTGTAGTGCAATACTGTGTGTATGGTGCAGTTACTAATGTGAAATAAGAAAAACCACCTCTCATACAATGATCGTCACCTGATATAATTGAAGAACCTTGAACATTTAAACACATACAACTATCATAGCTACCTATTATAGCCGAGTTACAAGAATTACAAGTTATACAGTTATCATAACCTCCTAATATTGTAGAGTTGCAACTATAATCTTGAATACAAGCATCTCTACCCGCAATAATTGATGAATTTTGACTATTGTTATAAATACGATTGTAAGATCCACCCACTAATGTAGATTGGTCTGAATTACTATAGATTCGGTTTGCACAACCAGCTAAAATTGCAGAAGCATCATTATTCCCACAAATACAGTTGTAGCAACCCGCTACAATAGCACTATTACAAGAGTCGTTTTCAATTGTGTTGCAACATCCAGCTAGAATTCCACTGTAATCACTATTATCCAATAAACGGTTACAAGCACCTCCTAATATAACACCATATTCTGAGTAACAGTTTTGGTTGTAACAACCTGCTAAAATAGCTGAGTAATCAGCATCAGCATCACCGTAAATTACGTTACAAGCACCTGCTACGATAGCTGAATAATCAACACCTCCGCAAATTCTATTATAACATCCAGCTATAATTGCATTATAATTATCACTTGTGCATATTTCATTATCACATCCACCAATAATTACAGATTGTTCCGAGTCACAGATGGTGTTATTACGTCCTCCGAAAATTCCACTGTCACAGACAGAATTATAGTAACTTCCTAATATTTCATTATTACTACCACCGATTATTGTGGAATTGCACGAACAACAAATAGTGTTATATTCACCACCTTTTGTATTAGAATAAGTTGAGTCGACTACAGAATTGTTGTTTTCTTCAAAGCCAGAACCAGTTCCTACTACTAATTCAATTGCTGAAATAACTGGTCCATTAACTTCACCAAATTGGAAATTACCTCCAGAAACTTGGATTGCTTCTAATGTATAAGTAAATGTTCCAGTTCCTGGTTCATCGACATAAGAAATCGAATAGGGAACATTTTCATTTGCTGCAGATGATTCACATTGAACTACATTTCCAATTGGACCACCATCTCTATAAAGCTGTAATCTACAGAAAGAAGCTGCTGCAAGATTATTAGCATCTCCTGTTACGGTTACTAATACTGGGTGGTTGTTTACAGTTATAGATACACTAACAACTGTACCTGTATCACCGTCTGATATAACTTGCTGAGTTCCTACGGTTTGTGCGTAATTGCTTCCGCTATTTGAAAGAGCTAAACTTTCTAAGTAGGTGAGATTGTCGTCCATTTCAGGAATGGTCAATTTACTACCTTTTACTTGCCTTAATATTAGTGACATAATTTTATTTAATTTTTTTTATATATTAAAAGTCTAATTTCAAAAAAAATAAAAAATAAAAAAATCCTAACTTTGGGTTAGGATTTTTTCATTTTTTTCCAAAATTCGGTATTATGTAGTTTTTTTGGCCAAATATCTCCTAATATTTTTGTGGCGTCAGATTTTAAATATTCTAATTTACCGGTTCTTAATTCATGGAGATTTTCTCCCCAGCCATAACCAGCGTCATTTTCTCTAATGGTTTGAACTATATTATTAAAATCATGTTGAAAATAATCTTCTCCAATAAAATCATACAATTTTCTAAACCACATCTCGGGATTAGCTGTCCATTCTTCGTATGGAAAAATTAAAATTCTATCACCCAGTCCGCGTTGCAGAGTATCGAGTAATGAAACATACGGTCTTCCTATAACACCTTCGTCAGCAACCCAAACTTCAACCCTACCATCGATGGTTTTCATTTTTGGATTTGAAAATTCACCATGTATCTCACCATCGGCTCTATTTCTTCTAAACAATTTCTCAAAAGATGAACATATATCTTCTAAGTTTCTTACACACGCGATAATTTTTGGTTTTTTACCAGTAACTTTTTCTACAAACTCAATATGTGTAGTCCATCCACGGTTTTTATCAAAAATAATATTCTTATCCGTTTTATGATAATTTTGCATTATTGATCTAATGACTGACCATTTATCTTGTCCATCTGGATAAACTTTATGTCCTTCTAATTTATTCCAATTGTCTCTAATTTGAAGAAGAAATTCTAAAAGAGAAGAAGTTGCTGTTGTCGCAAATTTTGGATTTTGTAAAAGAACATTTGTTAGTAATGTAGAGCCACTTCTTGGTAGTCCACTAATGAAATGAATTTCTCTCATAGTTCTATTAATTTATTTATTATCTCATTTGAATCAAAGATTTTGAGTCTATCGTATGGAAATTGAATTGGATTTCCTGAGATATCAGCGTCATCTAGATACGAAGAGTGTAGCGTATCAAATTTTGGCTCAATGTTTGGAACCACATTAATATGTGATGCGTAACCTAATACTTCTGGTTTATTTCCAACCCAACACACAACTGATTTTTGACCCAACGCAGCAGCAGCGTGTTGAGAAAAGGAATCAATCAGTAATCTTTTTCTACAAAATATAACACTTGCTAAAATTTCTCTAGTGTCTAATGTTAATCTGTGACACCCTTCTATCATTAGTTGATTTTCATATCCAATTTGATAAATATGGTAATCGTTTTTAAAGTATTCTACAATATCTTGTAAATTTTGAATTGGAATATCTCTGTACCAAGAGTAAGGTCTACCACTTTGGCCTCCGCCATTTGAGTGTAGTAAGAATATTGGTTTTTGAGCACCGCTTAACATTTTTAATTGAACACTTTGTAATTCAAGTGGTGAGAAGTGTAAATTTGGACCTTGTGATTTATTTTCTACCCCAATCAAATCACACCAGATATTTATTAAGTGTTTTCTATTTAGAATATAGTCTTCTGTGTGATAGGGGTCTTGTCTAAATACTTTAACATCTTGATTCTTAATAAATTTTTTATAAAAGTTAGCCACTTGACCAAGTGGATAAATTTGAGAGATATTTGGATTGTTGAACCAAACAGCAGGCCAGGCCGTTACTACGATAATTTCTCTTTCTGGATCTGATTTTTTGAGTGATTCTATTACAGAGGTTGCTAAGATATTTTTTCCTATACCTCCTTCTACATGGAAGATTGAATACATTAAATTAATTTTTTTATTATTATATAAGTGAATATTTATTTGTTTAAAACAAAAAAAGGGTCTCATAAAAATGAGACCCTTTTTTGAAAGTGCTTCAATATTAAGAGTACAATTGAGTAAGTCTAGCTTGAACATCAGAATCAGTCCACTGGCCAGCTGCATCATAAGCTGCGCCTTCCCAAAGTGTAATAGGACCTTCGATTTCTTCTACGAATGCTCTTACAATTTTCTTCTTCGGTAAGTCAACCACTCTTGTAACTGTTAGTGTTGAAACTGTTTTACTCTTTTCTTCTTGTAAAACAACTTTCTTCGGATTTTGTAAAGTAATTTTCATTTTTACTATTTATTTTTAATTCACCAAAACTTTGGTAATGAGTTTATACAAGGTAATTATCGACGTAATCATCGACTACATAAGTATTAGTTGATGGGTCAACGGTAATGACTAATCGGCCTCCACCCGCACCAGCCGAAGATGATGCCGCAGCAGCGGCGGCCGAAGGATTGAATGCTGTAAATTCCAACATTCTCATTCTGTTTCTCCATTCTTTTCTAGCAACTTCCCTTAGATCGTTGATTAATTTTAATTCCTCTTCAATTTTTTGATTTCTTAGTTGTTCTTTTTCATCAAGCTTTGTTTTTTCCCAAAGCCAATCAATAAGAGGTTGGTTATTAATAACAATGCTGGTATCTATTAACGCTGAATATGATTCGTTTAAGATAAGGTTAACTTGTTCTTCTAAAGAAATTTTTTCAACCGGTCTAACTTTTTTTGGACGAGGTTTCGGTTTTTGTGTATTTGCCTTATTTATTGCTTCGTAAAAAGACGATCTTATATCAGACATGGTATAATTTAATTTTTTTTATATATTAAATTATATTTTTTACTTTTTCTTTATTGAAAGGTATTTATACCAAACTCTTTCGTGTAAAAAATAAAGGACCGGCTTTAGAACTAATTCACCAACTCCTAAAAGCGAAGACATTTCAATAGAAGCCCCAAGTGAGTAGGCAACAGAAACAGTGGTGATTGTTCCAACAAATCTATAAGAAATTGTTTTTAAGATATGCCTAACAATGGTTGATTCTTGTTTTATCGTTGTGATATGTGCCACATTATTTTTTATCACACAATTACCAACGCATGAAATATGCCACTTCCAATCACCAATTTCTTCGATCCAATCCTTAGTCGTTTTAGTATGACCATCAACTATGATATCACCGACTATAATTTCTTTTCCATTTTCAATTAAACGCCATCTCGATGAATCGTCTTTTGAATTAGTGTTAAACCTAATTTGATATGTTTTGTTCTCTTTTTTAGACATTGATTTAAGGTGGTAAAAAAATTATTAAATAGTTTGACTTTCAGAAGACATTAAGTAATTCACAATGTCCCCCTGTATTGAATCATCAACCATTTGCTTCCAATTGTCATCTCCTAATTTTATCGAGTCTCTAATTTTAGTGGCAGAGATAAATCCAATATTGTCTGGTGGTGTGAATTCATTAATTTCATAACCAACTCCTCTGCCATAATTAACTGATTCTATATCAGGAATTATCATAACTTCAACATCATCTCCTTTTGATTTGTGATACTTTTTAATCATATCACAAGTTTGTTGAGTTGTGAACGGATTTTTTTCATCTGGTTCAATGTCTCTTACCATAATTAAAACCGCAACTCCAGCATTTAATTTTTGATTTACTAGTTCGATATGACCCCAGTGATAAGGTTGGTATCTACCAATAAAAATTGCTCTTTTTTTATCTGGGTTGTTAGTGGGCTGACCACCGTGATTAATTTTAGACCATTCCATTTTCTGTAATTTTTAAATTTTTGATTATTTTTTGATTAACTAAGTATTCGATAACTAAATCAACTGATTGTTCAATTGTTAGGGTGTCTGTATCTATAACAATCTCCGGTGAATCGGGTGCCTGATACGGTGAGTCAATTCCGGTAAAGTTTTTAATTTCACCAAGTCGAGCTTTTTTATAGAGCCCTTTTGGGTCTCTTGACTCGCAGCTTTGAAGTGAGGCGCTAACATATATTTCAATAAAATTAGTTCCAATAATTTCTCTGGCTTGATCCCTATCTTCGATAAATGGTGAAATAAAGGCAGTTAGAGTTAGTGTTCCAGAATCTGAAAAAAGCTGTGCGACTTCTGAAATTCTTCTAATATTTTCTTTTCGGTCTTCATTTGAAAATCCAAGATCTTTATTAAGACCCATTCTAATGTTGTCTCCGTCGAGTACATAAGTTTTATAACCCAATTCAAAAAGTTTTGACTCTACTCCATTGGCTATTGTTGATTTACCTGAGCCTGATAGTCCGGTAAACCATAACACAGGTGAAAGTTGACCGTATTTATTTTGCCTTTCTTTTTTACTAACCCTATATTGATATTTGTGTAAATTTTTTTCCATAAATCTTATATAAAATTATCGTAAATTGTTTTAGTAATAACCCAAGACAACTATATTTATTGCTACAGACAGTTGATTTTTTCCCTCTCGTTTTATTGAACAGGAAATAAGTGCCGGATTTCCGTAGTGGTCTAATAATTTCAATCTAAAAATATCTAAGTAATTGATATGTGATAAAAGTTGATTTACAATCCATTCGTCAGATATCTTGGCCGCAGTCGGTGATTTTAACAGCAGAATCATTTCATAATGTCGATCAATAAAAACATCAGTTATTTCTGAAAATAGCGGATTCTTTTTTACCGAGTTTTGGAGTTCAGTTAATAGTAGATTATTGACGCTGTCATTTATTCCATTTATCAAAAAGTATTTATTGACGCCATATCTGATGTTGTAATCAGTTATTGAATCTGATATCCACTGCTTTAATGTTTTAGAAAAAACAAAATTAGACAAATTATTTTGACTTCTAAGCTGATTTAACTCCTTAACAACTGCAATTTCTAAGATTGAGTCTTCTGTCTTTAATGAATCTGGTGGCTTAGAAAAAACCTGGGACACACAAAGTGTCGCTATCAATATTATGAATAAATATCTCATCGACATTTATTTTATTTTAGATGTTGATAATGTTTATTTTTTCACTAAATAGAACCAAGCCGAATCTGATTGGCCTTTTATTTCATCTTCAACTGCCTGAACATCTTCTTTTCCTTGAGTTACTAAATCAGCCGCATTTATCTTCACCGAACCGGGAAGCGTGAAGTCATATCTGCCTACTAAGTTCCCTAACATAATTTTTGAATTTCCTAAAACATGTCTGTAAAAAAGATCATCTTTGAATAAATTCTCTCTTGGTATATTAGCGTAAGCCTCCATAATTACATCATAGTTTACATTTGTTAAAATATGAATCCTGTGATTTAGCTGATTAAAGTGATGCTTCAGTGTATATTTGTTTAACTGGTTTAACATATCTGACATATTGTCTAATAAGGTTTTATAAACCCCTAATTCTCCAATTGTTGTCACATAAGATGATAGGTAAGGTTGGTTTGTTACCCCCAAGTTTACCGAAAGATTTGGCGTGTTTATACCCAATTGAAACAAAGAAGCCCCTCTGACTTCATAGAGATAGATGACTGATTGTATCTCACATGGGACATTAACATAATTATATCTGGTGAACTCTTCGGTGAAAAAGGCTTCCTTTTGAATTAAAAAATACATTTTTTGAACCGCATATTGATATCTGCGATAAAAATAAGGTAAGCATTTATTTTCGATGATTTGTCTTATTGATGCGTCTGGTAGTGTCTTTGGAAGTGCACAAGCAATAGTTAACTCAGTTTGAATTTGGTCTATAAATTCTTCGATTGTGTAGCCTCCTTGATAAGGTACATACACGTCATCATATCCATTGGTATCTGCCATGACTTTAATATATTTAATCTATATATTAAATCTAGCAATAGAAAATTTCAGTTATTCGACTACAAAATTTCTTGATGTTTGTAGTTTTTGTAGGAGGTATTTTTCTTCAAGTGTGATGTTGTTTGGGATGTGTATTTTAATATTAACAATTAAATCACCTAATCCTAAGTTTATATCATTGACACCTTTTTGTCTAACTCGAATTGATTTACCGTGTGTGGTCCCTGGTTCAATTGTAATTGGTATCATTCCGTGTGGTGTTTTGACTTTAATATGTGACCCAACGATTGCGTCTATTACTGATATCTCTTTTTCGACTATTAAATTGCCACCGTCTCTCTGAAACCAAAATTCTCTTAGCTCCTCTATAATCACTTGCAGATCACCCGGTATTCCACCCTTAATGTCGTTTCCATATCCACGCATTGAAAGTGCCATACCACTTGAAACTCCTGCTGGTATGTCAATATCTACTACTTGTTCGACTGATCTTGTACCTTCGCCTTGACATTGTTGACAAATTTTGGCAACTTTTTTTCCATTGCCTCCGCAATCCGGACAAGTGCTTTCGTGTCTCATTTGACCAAACGGTGTATTTTGAATTACAATTCTAGTTCCCCTACCTGAACAGGGTAAGCAATCTCTAACATCAGATCCGCCATTTCCGTTACAAGACTCACAATTTTTTTGCCTTCTATATTTAACTTTCTTTTTACAACCTGTCAAAATTTCAGAAATTGTCAAATTTACCTTTAATCTTAAATCACCACCTCTTCTGGTCTTTTTTTGTCTTGAATTTCCAAATCCACCACCGAATATATCACCAAATTGTGAAAAGATATCATCCATTGAAAAGCCGTGGCCAAATCCGCCAAATGGATTACCGCCTGCGCCAAATGGATTTGGATCAGCAGTTCCAAATTTGTCGTAGTTTGATTTCTTTTCTGGATTTGAAAGAACATCATACGCTTCGGCTGCTTCTTTAAATTTTGATTCGGCTTCAGGATTATCTGGATTACGGTCTGGGTGGTATTGAAGCGCTGATTTTCTGTAAGCCTTTTTGATTTCTTCTTCAGTAGCACCTCGATCAACTCCTAAAATGTTATAATAGTCTTTATTCATAATTTATTAATTTGTCAATTTTTATGCCAATATTTGTTTTATTTTGGAATCTCTATATATCTGTTGAGTGGTTTCAGTTAGTCTAATTGTAACCCACTTATTGTAATTAATCCAAAATTCATTTTCAGAAATTGTCGAGCTCATAATTGGCATTTCTTCTATAATCTCTTTAAATATTCTATGTGCTTCTTCTAATTTCCAATCACTTAACTCTGTTAACCTTTCACAAAAGTAATCCATAAATGGTTTAGCTGTGTCTATCACCCCTGCTAGATAATCATCGCTCTTAAAGTTTAGAGGAGCCGATTCAGATATTTCAATATACCAATCTGTCACTGCTTTATGGTTCTTTTTAACTTTAAGTCTCTGATTTCTTCTGAGATATTTTCAGATTCTGATACCAACTTTACTAATTTTCCAATGTAATTATCAACAATAATTTCTAATGTTGTCGAGGTCTTGTCTATATTTTCAAATTTACTAAGACAATTTTTGTTTTCTAATAATTTTTCTATTAAATAGTCAATAAATTCATCAATGTCATAGTGTAATCTAAAAAGTTCCAGTCTTGCGTCGGATTTATAATCTTTAGAATTATTTTCTTGACCCGTATTACCCATCAGTGAAAGTATAGTCTCATGTGAGCTAAAAATTCCTGGTGGACTTACAAAAACTTTTGCAAAAACTCTTCTAATTGTGGGTAGAATTAAGTCCAGAGTTTCATCTTCATCTTCGTAGAATGAGCCTAAAAATTCTTTCCTATTAAAAAGATGATACTTTTCAGAAATGACATAATTTAAGGTCATTTCAAAATAATCCATCCACTGGTCGGTAATTCCGCCAGTCAATGAATCAATTAGGGCATTTTTATAAGATTCGTTTTTGTGAATCTCAAAGAAACTTGGTTTACTGTTCACCTTGAGATAAAATTATTTTAGGATATCTAAAAGGTTTACCGTTTAAGGTGTAGCCTTTGCTTACCACATCTACTATTCCTGATTTATCGCTTTTTATAATAGAAAGAACTTCATGTAATTCTTCGTCATAAGTTTCGGTTTGAATAGGTTCTATACCTTGAGATTTTAAAAAGGTGTCTAACTTGGTGATAATTAATTTTAGACCACTTCCTACCTCTTTAGAAGATTTTACGGCATAACTTAAATCATTATCCATATCAAGAATTGATTGCAGCATTTTAACCTTTGTGCCATTGACTAACTCTTCTTTTTCTTTTTGAACCCTTTTTTTATAGTTTTCAAATTCGGCAGAAAGCCGTAAATATTTCTCGGTAGATTCTCTTAAACTTGATTCTAAGGTTGATATTGTTTCAGATGAGTCAGTGGTCTGAGTGATGTTTTCGGTTTTAGATTTTTTATTTTTCTTTTCAGTCATGATTAGTAATTAAATTTGAGTAGTTTTTTTATATTGTTAGAGTTATAAAATTCATAGGTTATGTTTTTATCAACAATTTTGTGAATTTCTAATTTTTCTAATTCATTTTTTATTTCATCTATACAGATTTTAAGTTCTTTAAGTGCGATACTCCAAGAAGTTGTAGGTTGCCAATAGCTTGGAAATTTATCTAAAAATTTATCCACCGCTGCATCAAAAGTTTTTTTTCTAATTAAAAGATACTCTTTTTGAGGTGATTGTATCGATTTATTGGATAGAATTTCAACTACGTAGGTATTGAACTTATGAATTAAATTATCGGTTTCAATTACTTTAAGTAAACCTATAACGAGCGCATCTCTTTCAGAGAGTTTGATGATTTGATTTTCTTTTAGTATTTTTTCCGATTCCTTTTCTGATCCAACAACGTAATATACATAGTTGTCCCAGACGCACCTTTTTATCAGCTCGTCGGCCTGTAGAGTTATTTCCATATCTATTTAATATTTTTTTTTATTTTATATGATAATTTGGGGATAAAGTTTTTTTGATTAAAATTTGAAAATTACTGATAATAACATTATATTTGTAGAAAGTTAATTTAATATGGACATCACAGAGAAAATCGAACTCAACAAAAAACTAAGAGCATATACTGGGGATAATACTTTTCTTCTTTCCTTAAAAAAACAACTCAAAACCTCAAAATACTTAGAAAAAGTAGAGGTCGCTGGCCGCAGTCTTAAATTTCTTTCAGAAAAACAATATCAAGCAGCTAAAGATTCACTAGATTAAAATAACTATGATAACAAGAGATAAAGTGCTTAGAATTCAAGAAAAGATTAAAGCGGCAGTTGCTCATATTGAGACGGAAGAAAATGTCAAATTTGAATTCGGTTCTATTTCCTTTACGGCTCAAAGATATCAAAATTCCTTTGTTGTAAAGACTTTAGAAAAGAATGATAAAATTGACGGTATTATGGAAAGGACTTGTAAATCTATTGGGTTTACGCAAAATGTTATCGGAATGGAATTTACATATCGAGGTAGCAAATACGAAATTACTGACATTAAAACAAAAAATAGAAAATACCCAGTAATTGCAATCGACCTGAATTCAAAAACAACATATAAGTTCGGAGTGGAATCTGTAAAGAAACTACTTGGTGGCGACAACATTATAAATAGAAATAAAAATTTAGATAAATTAGTCGGATAGAATGGATGTATATTTAGATGATAAAAAAATTGGATTAAATTGGGGGTTTCCTGAAAAAATCTCTCAATTAAAAAAAAGAGATACAATTACTTTGGATCTCTGTTATTATATTTATGATAACATTGAAAAATTCGGAGATGACTTAGAATTTCTACAACATATTAAAGAAGTCCCGGAAAATATATACGTTTCAAAATCTAATTACTATTGGTGGGTTTTTGAAGGTTGTAAATTGATTGATAAAAAAATAGAAAAGGATAAAGACTTTCTTGGGTATAATGTAAGAAACGTGGATAAATGGGACTGTAAATTAACATTTTCTTATAAAGGGGTTTATGGTTCTAATAAAAAATCGGTAGTTGAAAGAGATATTAAATTAAAGAAATTATTCAGTGAATAGAGATTTAATTTTTGTAACGGCTTATTGTCCAACGAAAGAACAACTGGATAGGTTATCAGAATGCGTTGATAGTCTACCCCGAGACAATTTTGATATTGCCTTAATAAGTCATAGCCATATACCACTTGAAATACAACAAAAATGTCATTATTATATTTTTGACCACTTAAATGAACTTTCAGATGACATTGAGCTTAAACATTTTGAATACCATGTCTCTAAAACTCATCTTCTTAAAACAAAATTATTAAAGAAAACACCATTTTATGGGTTTTCTATCTATAGAATGTTTTCTGCTATTTCTAACTTAGCAAAGATATATAATTATGAAAGAATCTATCATGTTGAATATGACTACGTTATCAAAGATAATTCTATTTTTTACAATCATAAAATATTTTTAGAGAATTATGACTCTGTTTTTTATACTCTAAAACACAATTCAGATATGATATTAGGTGGTCTTAAATCGTTTAGAGTGCATAGTCTACCCTATTTATTTGCAAATTACAATAGGTCGGTGATGACAAAATTAATCAAAGAAAATAATCTGAACCCTTTAGAAATATTTACTAAATATATTTTTCAAAAAGCAGGAAAGCCCCTTTTTATCGATAGTAGTATCGTCAAAGAGAAAGTAGAAACAAAAAAATTTCCTTCACAAAATTTGAACTGGTGTTTTTGTTATAATCAATCAGATAATAAAATTTATTTTTTCTATCTAAATTTATTTAATAGTTCTCGAGAGATAAAATTAAAATTCAATCAGTTTATTATTAGAGAAATTGTTGAGGTTAACGAATATCGGATAGTTGAAATTGGTGATATTGAAAGTATTCAGAATTTGAGTTTAACTATTGACACAACTACTCCTACTGATTTTGATATAACAGAAGATTTTAAAAATTCAATAAAAAAATATTCACTAATTGAGTTCTTCGGCGAAAATAATTAATTTCACTCCTACTGGTACACAAACAACCAGACAAAACTCGCTTGCTCCGTTATCTTCAACCGAAATTATAGAATCTGTTGTGGAGGCAAATGAATTAGGTATAACTTTAGTTCATCTCCATGCAAGAGATGAGAATCTACAAAATACTTACAAAGTGGAACATTTTTCAAAAATTGTAGAAGGTATTAGAAAATTTTGCCCAGAACTTGTAATTTGTGTTTCATTATCTGGTAGGAATTTTCCTGAATTAGAAAAAAGGTCTGAAGTTTTACAACTAAGGCCTGATATGGCATCGCTTACACTATCATCTTTGAATTTTCAAACTGGTGCATCGATCAATCAACCGGAAATGATTTTGTCACTTATTGAACAAATGAATAAGTGGGGTGTGATTGCTGAACTTGAATGTTTTGATACTGGGATGATTAATATGGCAAACAACCTAATTAAAAGGGGGTTGGTAAAGCCCCCTTATTATTTTAACGTAATTTTGGGAAATCTCTACAACTGTCAGTCAGACATTTTCTCAGTTGCTAATATAAAAAGTTCTTTACCTACAAATTGTATAACAACTGTTGGTGGTATCGCAAGTCAACAATTAAGGAGTAATATTTACGGCCTAATTGATTTTGATGGAATTAGAATAGGTTTAGAAGATAATCTTCTTTTTAGACGGGGTGAAAAAGCAACTAATTCAGATTTAATTAAAAGAATTCATATAATTATGAAACAATTGGATTTATCAACAATGACCTCGAAAGAATTTAGAAATTTAGGATATGAAAACAGATTTACTCATATTAGGTAAAGGAGAAGATATCATCACAATGATATTGGACAACTTGAGCTCTTCTGGAATTTCTGAAGACATTACTATATTTAACAATTTAGACTTGCCAATAATATCTAAAGTAGAACATCCTGATTTTAGATTAAATTTTCTAAGTAAACTTAATATTTTTGATTATAATAGTTGGATTCTTGGTCTTTATAAGCCAGAGTTTAAAAAAAAGATTATTGAAAGTTTACAAATTTATGATAGCGATAGATTTATCAGCGTTATACACAACGGATTCAACATTTCTAAAACATCGCAATTAGGTAAGGGTTGTCTTATAAATTGCGGAGTTTCAATTGCTGCTCAAACAACTTTAGGTAATTTTGTTTCAGTCAATAGAAATTCTTCAATTGGTCACCACACTCAAATTTCTGACTATGTTTCTATCAACCCCGGATGTAATATAGCAGGTCATTGTTACATCGGTGAATCAACCACTATCGGAATGGGTAGTCAAATATTAAATGGTGTAACTATCGGCAAAAACGTAGTTATCGGAGCCGGTTCAATAGTCACAAGGGATATACCAGATGGTGTTGTTGCTTGGGGTAGTCCTTGTAAAATCAAAAAATAATCACTAAATTTGTTGGCATCTTCCCAAAATTGAAAAAGAGTTATCACATACCGTCTTATCAACAGGCCGTCGCATTATGTCAATATGTCGATAGTCCTTTCTATGAAACAAAAATTGAAGTAAATGGTTTTGGTGTTTCTATTTTCAATTATAGACTTGCTCAGTATTCGGATTTTAAAGCACCTATTTTCGAACAGCCAAAACTTAAAGGTTTTGAAATGAGAGGTCTTACTTTTGTCTTCAATAAAGATGGTAGTCTTTATAATAGATACGTGCTACTTGAAAAGTTCTTTAACTTAAATCAGGTCGCTGATTCAATGTATTCTGTTGTTAAAGACTATAAAATAAGATATGTTAATGGTAAAGAAGATGGATCAATTGCGACATTTATAAAGTTACCTAATGGTGAAATATTAGGTAAATCAAAAATGGGATTTGATAATACCCAAGCAAATGGAATTAATAGAATTTACAAAACAAATCCTGATGTTAGGGCATTCGTGAATTTTTGTTTAGATGGTGATATAGTCCCTATTTTTGAATATGTATCTCCTCAAAACCGTATAGTTCTGAGATACCCAAAAGAAGAACTTATACTTCTTCGACTTAGGGATAATAAGACTGGAAAACATATTGATATAAAAGACCACTTAGATAAAATTGGTTCAATTAAGATTGCTCAATTCGAAGATGTGTGCACACTAGAAGATTTGATTGAAAAATCTAAATCAGAAGTTGATAAAGAAGGTTGGGTTGTTCAATTTGAAAATGGTCAAATGATTAAGATTAAAACCGACTGGTATAGAAATCTACATTCTATTTATACAAATGATATTTATAGAGAACATATTATTATTGGATATATCTTAGATGATGTAATTGATGATGTAGTTTCTCAAATTACAGAAGATGAAAAAGAAACACATTTGAGAATTCAAAAGATAATCTCTATTGTGAAAAAGACATTAAAAGATAAAGTAGATGAAATACAATTGACATATCAAGAATATGTTGAATCTGGTTTGTCTAAAAAAGACTACGCTTCTGGTAATAAAACAAATTCTAATTTTCGATTTGTTATGAATATGGATAAAGCCCAAAAACTTAAATCAATGTCCAAAGAAGAGATATTGGATATTTATGAAGATATTGAATTCTATGAAAGGTCTCTAAAAAGATGTCAGCCTTATGAAATGGTAGTTGAGTGGTTAAGGGATAAGACAAAGAGGTTAGAAATAGCCAGAGCATGGTTAAAGAGTAAAGACTCGACGCTATTTTTTAGAGAACCGCAGGATTTTGAAGAGGATAATTAAGATAAGTTTTTAACTCTTTTTTTTATATATAGAGTTATGAAGATTAAAAATTATTCAGAATTTATCTTAGAAGAAATTATTAATATGCCAAGTTGGCCATCGTTAGGTAATTCCGATAAAAACGGATATGTACTTCCTATGTTGTTGTGGGTTTATGATGTCTGTGAAGGTTCTTTTAGGGAAGGTGATTATGAGTCAGAAATTTCAGCAACTGGTGTTAAGTTAGTTAAGAAGTGGAATTTAGAAGGTGGTTTATCTGGATCTTATTTTAGATTTGAAAGTGAAAGAAGAGGAATTATTTTTACACACTTGAATGGGGTGAATTTAGAATTCTGTGATTCCAAACCATCAGGATATCAATTACCAGAAGATATTGAGAGTAGAGCTACTGGTTTATTTGAAAAATATAATTTAGGAAGTCCTATTTTTGCAATAGTTGTTAAAGATTTTGAAGATGGTGTCAAAGTAGCCACAACTGGTTCTAACTGGCATCTGATAAAAAAGTTAGGTATTAAAAGATTAGGTATATCAACATATAAAGGTTTTGTTAGAGAATTGAATATTCCGCTTTATAGTGATGATACACAAACACCTGAATCAAAAGAGGCTATTTGGAAAAAACTTATACAAGATGAAACCTGTGAAATAGTAGGTTGGTCTCAGAATCAAAAAGTTGAATTACCCATTGAAATGATAAATGGTAATCCTTATTATAAAGGGGGTATTCCAATTTATTTTGGTGATGCAGAAATAAATAGACAAACATTAGACTTGGTCGGTGAAGATGAAGATAAATATCTTAAAATGAAATCTTTGACAAAAAACTTGAAACTTAAATCTGTAAAATGAGACACTTAAAAACATATAAATTATTTGAATTCAAAAATTTAGATTCTTTAGCAAATCAATTCTTAGATGAATATTCCTATCAATATGACCTGAGATTAGGTAAGCCTTTTGATAAAGAAAAGGCAAATTGTTCTTGGTTTACAAAAGAATTTTATAACTGGTCTAAGTCAAAATCAATAGATGTCGAAATAGTTTATTTTGATTCAGATAGAGAAGCTCACATTGCTCCTATGATTGATGGACAAATTATTGACTTCTCGGTGAAACAATTTACTAAGAATACAGAAGATGATTATTTAATTCTAACACCAGAAGATTATTCTAAATGGGGATATTTGGAATATGAAATATTAGATGAATTTCCTCATTGGGCAACGGTTAGAGCCGCAGACAAAAGAGTAGAGTTTATTAAATGGGTGGATTTCAAAAAGACCGAAATGTATGACTGTTTAAAAAAAGCATATTTTAGTTTTGACAGCAAAGAAGATGAAATGGAATGGGGTGTATCAGATATTAATCAATATGATGTTGATAGGGGTTCATATTTTTGCACAACAGATAATTGCATCACACATTATAGAGATAATCCTGGATACAGTGGAGAAGATGATTTCCAGTTAGATGATATGACAATTATTGCACTGTCTGATGATTACGCTATGTATGATGAAGGGGTGAGAGATTTTATTTTACAAAGAGCAGATGGTTTTTATTGTCCAGAATTTGATACCTATGGTTTGGTTATTTGGAATAAAAATTTAATAAAAAGATGAAGAGTTTAAGGACATTTGTAAAATTTAATGAGAATTTGTCAAATCAGAAACTTCAACAATTTAGAGAAGACGAGGTTTTTATTTTACAAACATTTTTAGATCTACAGTATGACGGATATCGGGTAAGAGTGGCTGATGATGTAATTGCAAAATCTTTTTTAATAACCGAGCCGATGCCTGGTTTTGTTATACAGCGTCAAAGAACAGGATATTCAAGTCCATATTTTAAATTATCGGACGTAAAACATGAACTTCTACAAATCAAATCTTACTTAGATGATAGATGGTTCAAGTGTGGAGTCGTTTTTGTTGGTGACCCTGAAAGAATCGAGGTTGAAATAGACGAAGAAGATTATGATTTGTTGGGTGAACAGGAAATTGTAAATTTAGTTGTATTTTTTAATATATAATTAGTGAATCACCTAACACCTTATAAATTATTTGAATCAAACCAAACCTGGTCAGAAATCAATGGAAAACTCCAAAGGGAATTTGGATTTAGTGATTTTCAGCAAGCATTAGAATTCATAAATGAAATTGCAAAAATATGTGAATCCGAAAATCACCATCCTGAAATAAACTGGGCTTATAACAAAGTAATACTTAAATTATCTACTCACGATGCTGGTGATATTATTACCCAAAAAGATATAAAATTGGCAGAACTAATAGATGAAGTGGCTTAAGAAATATAAAGTATTTGAAAATTATAGTAGATTTGGATCCAGAACTATTACTGAGTCGGAATTTGATAAAATCAGAAAAGAAAATTGTAAAAATTGGACTCGTGTCGAAAGTGAACTTTTTCGTGGTATGCCTGACTTAGGAGACTTTGTTTTTGTGGATCCAAAACTGGGTGATTTTAGAAGTTCAATTGAAGATACAAATTTACACTTGGAGTTAATGTCTAATCTTCCGAGTTGGAAAGATTATCCAAGATACGATAGATGTGTTATTGGTGGTTCACCAGGAGCCGTTGGTTCTTACGGAGATGCTATTTATGAAGTCATTCCATTCGACGGGGTAAAAATTGCAATTTGCCCCTATAGAACTATTTGGGAATCTTTTGGAAATGATGATGATGACTGGGGTGGAGATGTTTATTTAGTTGAACATTTTTTAGATGCTATTGGACTATTCCCTGCCTGGATACAAGTCGGTGGTGACACACTACAAAATAGATTAAATAAAATTTCAAAATTCAATTTAGAAAAAAAAGACGTCAGGTCGTTTATTGAAAGATGTGGTGATGATCTGAAAAAAAGTCCGGATTCAATAACTGGTGAAGATTGTTTTAATTTTATTAATAATTATATCTTTAATCCCCAAGTTAGGGGCTTTAAGGTGTTAAACTATGATGAGGACTTTAGAATAGAAAATAAAAAACAATTTTGGACAGAAGGGCCAGTTTTGTTACTTCGGGGTAGTTTATCTTAAAAAGATAATTAATATATAAAAATTATGAGACATATAAATAACTTCAGACTATTTGAGAATCTGTCAGCAAATGAAGATTATATCACACTATCACATTTTCTGTATGATTTATTCGATAAATGGGATATAGTAAAATGCACCGGTGAAACTTTCAGCGAAGAAGTTCACCCATATGGATATGATAGCCCCGGTTATCCGGTTCACAAATTCTGGACATTTCGGTCAAAAAATTGGGACCCGGTTCTTGATCCAGTCATGGATTCTACAGATATCGAAAAAATAAAGGATTTAGTGATTTATAACATAAAACAAAATGAAATAGGACAATTTAAGTTAGAATTAGACCAGATTTTAGACGACGTTAGAGCAGTTATTGATAAGGGAATTTTAGTATCCGCTGAGAACAGCTACGAATTTGTTGACTACATTTTAAAAATTCAGAACTACCCAGCATTGACTTCTAATTCATAACGCGGATACCGGGTTTAAAAACTCCTAAAATCTCTAACACCTCCTATATTTTGTAGAATAGGGTATGCATTTTTTAAGCCTATTTTTGATTGTGGTATTGTTATTTTTTTTAAATCAGTTGTATCATTCATTAAATCTGGATACTCGGTAAATAAGTTTATTAAAAATTGCATATTTTCTTCTTCAGATTTATCTTTATCCCAAAGATGTAAAAGATGTGTTTTATTTTTTTCAATAAATTCTACAACGTCTTTATTAATGATTGGATTCCAAAGAGAAAATTCTTTTAAAAATTTCATAATTATTTTAATTTGAAAACTCTAATCTAAAGAAGTATTTTTATTTTAATCAAAAACCAATGGATTAGCCTTAAAAGCTCCTTTCTTTAAATAATTAAGTGTATTTATAATAAAATCCGATTCTAAAATAGCTTTAGCTTCAAAATCTTCATATAATTTTAAATATCTCATAAATATTTTTATTTTTATATATTAAATTTGAATAAACCTTTTTTAATAGAATACTATAAATGTAGTATGTGTCAATAACACTGTCATAATGTCAGTAAAATATTAATGGCACGTCATTTGACAATAGCATAATAAAAAATAAAAAAATATGAACGAAAAAATTATTGGTATTGACCTTGGGAGTTACAACTCCGCCGTATCTGTTTATGAGGGAACAGAAGTAAAAATTATTCCTAATTCAGAAGGTGCCCTTACCACACCTTCTTATGTTGCTTTTACAAAAGATGGTATCAAAGTAGGGGATCCAGCTAAAAGACAAGCAACGATTAATCCTGAAAAAACAATTTTTAACATTAAGCGTTTGATGGGTAAAACTTATGAGCAAGTTAAACACCTTAAAAGACCTTACAAAATTGTTGACCAGAAAGGAAGACCTGGAATACAAATCGATGACAAGACCTACTCACCTGAAGAAATTTCAGCTATGATTATTCAGAAAATGAAAAAAACCGCTGAAGATTTCCTTGGGCATGAGGTGAAAAGAGCCATCATCACGGTTCCTGCTCACTTTAACTCAGAAGAAAGACAAGCAACAAAATTAGCTGGTGAAATTGCTGGTCTTACGGTAGAAAGAGTTATTGCTGAACCAACGGCAGCTATTTTGAATGTCGATTCAAAATCCGAAAACAAATATGCTGTCTTTGATTTTGGTGGGTGTACAATGGACCTTTCTATTGTTGATGTCGCAGATGGAGTATTTGAAATCTTATCAACAGACGGAGACTTAGATTTAGGTGGATCCCTAATCGACGAAGAAGTAGTAAATTGGATGGCTGAAGAATTTTTGAAAGACGAAGGTATGGATCTTAGAAAAGACCCAATGGCTCATCAAAGATTGTTCGAGGCTGCTGAAAAGGCAAAAATTGAATTATCTGGTTCATCACAGGCTGATATCAATCTACCTTACATCACCTCGGTTGATGGTATACCAAAACACTTGGTTAGACAGTTGTCAAAGTCCAAGTTCGAACAGTTGATTGATCCTATCATTGAAAGAACAATCAACAAATCTAAATCAGCTTTGAAGAGTTCTGGGTTAAAAACTTCACAAATCAATGAAGTTCTCCTTGTCGGTGGGTCTTCTAGAATCCCACTTGTTCAAGAAAAACTTGAAAAACTTTTTGGAAAAAAACCCTCTAAATCCCTAAATCCTGATACTTGTGTTTCTACTGGCGCAACTATCCAGGGTGGTGTAATGACTGGAAACGTTACTGACGTTTTGTTACTTGATGTGCTTCCACTTTCAATTGGTATTGAAACTATGGGACAGGTCATGACTAAATTAATCGAAAGTAACACCACAATCCCTACTCGAAAATCTGAAACATTTTCAACTGCGTCTGACAATCAGTCTTCAGTTGAAATCCATGTTATTCAGGGAGAAAGACCGATGGCTCGGGATAATAAATCTCTTGGTAGATTTCACTTAGGGGGAATTATGCCAGCGCCGAGAGGTGTTCCGCAAATCGAGGTAACGATCGATATCGATGCAAATGGAATTCTTTCTGTTTCTGCTAAAGATAAAGCTACCGGAAAAGAGAATAATATCAGAATTGAAGGTAACTCACAATTATCTAAAGAAGAAATTGAAAGAATGAAACAGGAAGCTGAGGCAAATGCTGAGGCAGATGCTAAAGAAAAAGAAAGAGCCGAAAAGCTAAATGCGGCCGACTCTTTAATATTCCAAACAGAGAAACAACTTAAAGAGTTCTCTGAGCAACTGACTGAAGATGATAAATCTCATCTTACTACGAAATTAGACCAACTAAAGTCTGCTTTCTCTGAAAAAGATTTAGAAAAAATAGACACAGCTCAATCTGAACTTAATCAAACTTGGTCTGAAATTAGCACTCGTCTTTATCAACAAACAAAAAATCAATCTGAAACTACTCAGAATACCAGCACTGGAAATGATGAAGTTCAAGATGCTGATTTTGAAGAAGTCAATTGATTTTAACTTTGTAATAAAAAAACCCAGTCTTTCGACTGGGTTTTTTTTATCTGGGTGGCGTGTGTTTACTTTTAATTAAGGTTCGTCATAATATTCACCATCGGTTGTTCTAAGCACTCTTACATCACGGTTTTGGTCATATACATTTGAAATTATCTTATAACGTGGGTACAAGTAACACAATGTGTCACAATATGGATAAAAATCCAAATCTACATAGTCTAGTTCTGCTGTTATTTCTGCTTTAACCGGTGACTGGCCTCTGGTAATTTTTTCATTTGGCTCCATTGTTTGGGCCTCTTTGTAGTACCATTTATTTTTTTGAGCAAACTGTTTGAAAAGTTCAATATCTGAATCTTGAACTGTGTAGATTCTGTCCATAAATTTTTCATTACCGCCTAAAATAGTACAATCCCAAAGAATAGCACGTCCTTTAATTTTTTTTGATACATATTTATCCCCTACCATTTCACCTTTATCAGAATAAAGTATTACCAATGAAACTTGTGGATTTTTTGCATATATATCCATTAACTCACTGGAAACATGGCTCATACAAGAGTTATTCATTGACCCTCCACCTTCTTGGTAATTTTCATACCAATACCACTTTTTAATATCATCACCTTGTACAATATCAAATTGATTTAGGGCATTTGATGCAAAATCATAAGTAGCTTTCCATTGGTTAACAAATTCTTCAAGTTCTTGGTCCGTAACAGAGACACCAGCGGCTCTTAAGAGGGGCCTTACTAGTCTACCAACTCTTATTGGATTTCGAGAAGTGTTCCAGATATGTGAATCATTTGGTTCCAACACTGATAGTGAATCCTTGTTTAGCACTGCCAATCTCTTTTCTTCACTGTCAGTTAGTTCTTCAAAAAGCACAAACACTTTATTAGATTGTTGACTAACAGTTTCGGCCTTTATTAGACCTTTTTGTCCACTTTCGGGTCTCCAAATATCTTGGTATCTATCGTATCCTAAGATGTCAAATATCGCATCGTTTGTATCACTATGCGTTAATTGCCTTCTTGTTCCTACCACATAAACAACTGGTTTATTTCCAATTAGTTCCTGAACTTTTCTATCAGGTGTAAATGATAATTCTTCTTTATTGTCTGTTACGTCAATATAGTTATGCTGAGTGGCAAAGTCTTTTGAATTGACATCAATTAGCTGCTGAGCTACTTTATTTGAAGACATTCTTGATAGAAGATTAATAAATCTATCTGATAAAACTACTTTTGACTCTAAAACTAATTCTTCAATTTTGCTTTCGGTTAAGAAATCAATAAATTTTTTTAATTTCATAGTCTATATATAAAAAATCTTTTTTTAGAAACATTTAAAATTTATGCTATTTATCTCTAAAAATATATATAGAGTGGAAATATTATTTGACAAAGTGCTTAAAAGAAAGATAAAATCTTTAATCATAGAGCTATGCTGTGGTCAAAATGACGAATTATTAATAGATTTTCCGCTTTCAATTGGTGTCTATCAAACAATTGAAATAGATGATGATTTAGGTGATATTATTCTACACTTATTTGATTCCGACTTTGATTACCCTTTTCTTTTTGATGACTTATCATCTGATGATAAACTTAGAGTTTATCAAATCTTAAAGGGAATTTAACATTTTAATCAGTTCTGGTTGAGGAAACACATCAAATTTATCCGTTCTGACTTGGGTGTGACTTCTAAGACCACCAGAAGAAAACCACTTCTCGTCATACTCAAACCACTCTTCATTATAAATGCCTTTGTCTATGGTGATATTCCAAACAGATTGGATATAAATTATCAACTTTCGCAGACTTTCAATTTGATTATCGGTGTATTTTTCCCAAAATTTATAACCCCTGAACGGTTTTTCTAATTCTATGACATCTTCAGCTTTTACCACTTTGTTGACATAATTAAAAAACTGACCGGATCTAAAAGTTAGTGGTCCATAATTGCAAATTTCAATCGATACCGATTCTGAATTTAATTTCTTACTCATTTTTGATATTCCTAAGTGATAAGCCCAATATCTTTCATCTATTGCTTTTAAGATTTTTCCATCCCATAGAGTGTCATCGGTAGATGAAGATCTTCTACCAATCACAAAATGTGTTGCAACTTTAAGAGGCAGGGGATTTCCTAATTCATCAAGTTTTGTATTTCCTGAGTCATCTTTTTGAAAATCTTTTTCCCAACCACCAATAGTCCAGTCAGGTCTCGATCCGCCTGCTGTGTGGTGTAACCAAATCGTATTCTTTTTAGTTTCTTCTTTGTAATACTCATCTTCACTTAGTAGATTGTTATAGATAATAAGACCGCCTTCGCCTACATATGAAATTTTATTTGGTATATCATTTTTTACTCTATTACTTTCTTTTTCAACAAATTTTGGTCTATTTAAGTCAATTACTTTTTTGGCATAGAGTTCGAGTTGATTCCAGGTCAAATTACCCACAATTCCATCGGCTTTTATATTAACTTCTTTTTGAAAATTACTGACCGATACAAGTAGGTTTTGACCAAAAATGCCATCTAATCTGCCGGTATAGAATCCAAAGTCTTTTAGTTTAGTCTGTAATAATTTAATGTCATCTCCTGACATATTTAACATCATAATCCTTTTTATCGTCATAAATTTAAATTCTTTTTATACCTTTCTGCCTGTTGTTTTTCTAAATAAGCCTTTAAGTCTTCATAGGTAACTTGGCCAGGATTTAGCGATATTTTATCAGCATCGCCTTTTTTAATTTCTATTTTTTTCAATTCGTCATTTTTCTTTTTATCTTCATAGGCTTCTTCTGCTGATTTAAGCAGGTGTCCGATGTAAAAATCTATACCCTTTTTATCTACTAAATCAAAGTCATAAGTATTAACAAACTCTTCAAAATTATCCCCAACATAAACTGCAAAATTCCTATCTAATATCATATGGTCGACATAAAATCTAATATCCCCAATATAACCCTGTGCAAATATTGTTGTGTTATACGAGCTATTATAAAATCTAGCAAATCGGTCCTTTTCATTGAAAATCCTAGTTCCGTTTTTATCGACTGTGGAGATTAAACCTAAACTTCTAACAAAATGTTTACAATTTTTGAAGTTATTTACTATCTGCTGACTAGAAACAATATTTATTGACATAAATTATTTATTAATCTATGGTGTTTCCCTTATTCGGTTTCTATTTGAAAACTTTTATCTTGGCCATCAATTTCGGATTTTATAAAGGTTATGAAATCCTCTGTTGTAAGAGTTTGTTTCTTTTTTTCATCATCTTTGTTGACAGTCCAATTCCAACCCGATTTCTTCTCGATTTCAACAGTCATGCTAAGCCAGTTTATTAAAGTATCGGTATCGGAATCGTATTTTCTAATTTTGATGGTGGCTTTTTTTATATCCTCCATTCTAAAATCTTTTTTTGGATCTTTTGGAGCCGCGTCCTTTAGGTCAATTAATATAATAACTGAATACCAGGAGCTTAAGTTATCTGAAAATTTTATTGTAAGTGAATCATATAATCTAGAATATAAAGAAATCTCACTACTTTCAAGTGTAATTCCCTGATCTTTAAGAGTTTTTTTCTTTTTCTTTTTTGAATCTAATTTTGCCTGAGAAATTGTTTTTTCACCTGAGGGTATATTTTCTGATTCTTCTTCAAATATAGAATTGATCTCTTCTCTAATATTCATTAGCAACATCTTAATATAAGTTTCCTGTGGATCATTTAACTCTTCGGTGATAAATTGCTTGAATTTTCTTATACTCATAGTTTATATATTAATTTTTATAATTGCAGTTTGATAATATAGATTTCTTTTGTATATTTGAATTATGGGTAATATAGGGTATTGTTGTATAAATCTCTCACTAAACGTGGGCAAAAGAAAAAAAGACCAAGTATTGGTAAATAGAGGAATGGTTCGAAAAACCTTTGATTTGAAAGGTTTAGATTATGTTTCTGAATTGATTATACTAAACCTTAAAGATACTTTGAAAGTAATCGACTGGAATATCAAAAATAATATCTATGTCTATCGTATGTCTTCTGATTCTTTTCCTTGGATGTCTGAATATATTTTTGATAGTCTTCCAAACTTCAATACCATAAAGGATTTACTAAAACAAATAGGAGATAAAGCTAAGTCTTGTGGTATGAGACTTTCGTATCATCCTGGCCCTTTCAACGTGTTGCCGTCTGAAAGACAAGAAGTTATTTTTCGAGCAATTGCTGAACTAGACCAACATGCTTATCTTATGGACTTAATTGGTCTTGAACAAACAACATATTATCCTATCAATATTCACGTCGGTACCACTAAACCAACGACTTACGACGCTGCTAAGAAATTCTGCCAAAGTTTTCAATTACTATCAAACTCTTGTAAGAAAAGGCTAACAATCGAGAATGATGATTCGCCTAATCAGTTTTCGGTAAAAATGCTATATGACTGGGTTCATAAAGAAATTGGAATTCCTATTGTATTTGACCAACACCATTTTAATTACGGACCACAAGATCAAACGATGGAAGAGGCTCTTAGACTTGCTATTTCTACTTGGGGTGATGTCAAACCTCTAACTCATATGAGTTCTCCAAAAACTTTAGAAGACATCACTTCAAAACAAACGGCTCATGCTGATTATATTTATGAAGAAATCCAAACATTCGGTCTTGATTTTGATACTGAAATTGAAGCAAAGGCTAAAGATCTGGCTGTATTAAGATATAGGGGGACCTAATTTAATCTAACTGTATATTCAAATACTGATATATAGAGTGATGAAATATTTAATTACTTTTACAGCTGTTTTGATTTCTGGATTATTTTTATCTCAAAAAATCACAGTAAAAAACTCGTTACAAATTCAACACGGAGACATTGTGTTGTATTTAGATGATGATACCTGCACTTTGGTTTCTAAACACACAATAACTTATCAAGAATTTCAAAAATTGGGAAACTGGTCAAGATCCGATAAGTGGTTCGATGATACCTGGACTGGTAAATACTTAAAAAAGTATTATACCAATACAAACTATGATAAAGGGCACTTAACACCATCTCATATCACAACATATGATTCTCTTCTAAACTCAAGATCATTTAGTATGTTTAATCAAGCCCCACAGGCTAAATATTTTAATGAACACACTTGGCAAAAACTCGAATCAGATGTCGAAGACACCATTCAAAAAAATAAATCAGATGCTGTGATTATAACTGGTGTTATTTACAATGAAAAGAATAAGACATATTTGGGTAATAGTAAGATTAAAATACCAACTCACTATTTTAAAGTTCTTTTTATATCAAAAAAACAATGGGTTTGGATAGGTGAAAATGTTGAAGATAAAGCAAAATGCCAAGTTAAATTGATTAAATTATCGGATTTGAATCTTATCTTCAAAAAAAATTCAATGAACTTGAATATTAAATAAACTTCATACGACCGGTATTACTTATTTAATATATTTTCAATATCTTGAATTGATTCTTTATTTTTGATAGGATCTAAATAGAGTTTAGATATTTTTAAGAAAGCTATTATATTTTTTGGTTGTTTAGATTTAATTTCTTTAAGTTTTTGAACTAAGTCAACACTGTCAGATTTTTCTTCTTTTTCATCATCCGCTCCGCCGGTGATTTCGGTTATATCTTTTTTAACAATACCTACTTTATCATTTTCTATTGATACCTCGACTGTGCCATCATCTGAAACTTTGACATCTTTAATTTCACCCGTCGCTTCTCCTCCTGCTTTTTTACTATATTCAATTTCGAGTTCTTCGGTTTTCCCATTAATTATTTTTGCTAGATTCTTGGGTGTCAGAGCTTCTTTTATTGTATTTAAAATATTTTCAACTACTGAGTCATATTTTTCACCCTTCAGTTCTGCTATTTTTTTCTCAAGAGTCGTGAGTTTTTTCATACAAGATAGTGTGCCTTTAAGCTGCTTGAATGTCTTAACCACCCCATTTTTTTTTTGATCACTTTTCTTAACACATCTAAGGCCTGTTTAATTCCCTGGGCTTCTTCTAACTCATCAGCATACTCGCCTAAAAAATCATCCATTTTTTTGTCGAATTCATCATTTAGGACTCTTTTTTCATTCTCCAGCTTTAAAATCTCTTCATCGTTAGCCTCTGTTATTAAAAATAACTTGAAGTTCTTAAGATATTTCATACCTTATATATAAAGTACTTAGATTATTTATTTTGAACTCGGAACCAGAATTACTAGGGAATTTATGATACAGAAAACAATTCCAATTCGAGAACATTTAATTATTTATTGTTTATCGATGGATCTCCCATTTTTTGAATTAAGTCGTCTACTAATCTTGAAACAGCTTCTGGTCTATCATCTTTTTTAAACTTGACCTTAATTTTAGCCTTTCCTAAATTTGAATCTTTTTTATTTTGAGAATCAAAATGGATAGAACCAATACTGTGATACCTATCTTTTCCTAAAAGAGCTTTTTTGACTTCTGAATCTTGTTTTTCGTGGTCCAGTAATAATCTAGCTTCAAAATCAACTTCGAGTTCATCTAATCCAACTGATGAATGATCGGCCAAAACATAGAGTGGAATAACTATATCTTTATCGCCAACTTTGAAAGTTTTAGTAACAGGTGTGCCGTCTGATTTGAAGTAATTCTCTAAGTTATCAATATGCTGTCTCTCGGAAATTCTTCTAGCAACCAAAGCTGCTTCGTTTAGAGCACTTAGTAAATCATCAATGTTTAGTTTAGACATAAAAAAAGGGACTTATTGTCCCTTTTTATATCTAAAAAAAGTAGATTTGTTTATTCATTTTTGTTATCACCGGTCGCAACGACTGAAGGTTCCATCATCATTTGAAGCATATCTGATAATTTTAACATACCCTCAGTTGGTGGTAATTGTTCAGCATGAACCTTTACATTATACTTAGCAGAGTTATCTGTGCTCCTTGTATTTTCTTTATGAGTTGCAATTTTACCACTCATTGACACTTTATACTTCATGCCCCAAAAACCACCTGAGACCTCAGCACTTGCTTCGGCTGAAGTATCTGTTGAATCTTTAGAAATATCTGTTTGTTTTACTTCCATAGAGAATTCGATATCAGCACTTGTAATTGAAAGAGCCGGTAGTGGAACTAGTGGTAGAAGTGGAACTTTAGAATTAATTTCTTGCAATTCTTGCTTTCCTGTGTCTGGGTTAGTTACATATCTGTTAAGAGTTACATCTAAACTAGTTGCTTGCTTTGGTGAATTTTCATCTCCGCCTTTTGGAGTGGTAAACGCTACTTGGGATATGTATTTCCAAGTAACATCATTTAGTTGTGCTTGGCCTTTTGCCATGCCTACTAATGGTTGAACAATTAGGTCTTCGATTGGTAATCCAGCGAATTGTTGTGCGATATTATCTGCCATATTTTTATTTTTATTTTTATATATTATAAAAAATTATCTAAATTTTGCAATTTTTGACATTTTTTTCTTAATTTCTTCCATTTTTCTAAGTGTTTCCAATGATTCTTGCTTCATTTCATCTGTCATTTTAAAATTAAAAATTAATCCACAACCTGGACATACCGATTCGGGTTGGCTAAGGATAAACTTTAAATCCATTGCAAGTTTTGTTCTACAGACCGGGCATCCAAACATCAACTCTCTTTATTTCTTGAACCGAAATAAGTTCCAACTATGCCTATTAGCCCGGTGATGACTACTTGCAGAAGGTCTGTAATTTTTTCATCTACTGACCGGCCTTCTCTTAAAGCTACGGTAAAGTCACCTACAACTATAAATCCTAAAATCGACATTACACCGATAATCATAATATAAACGACTTTGTCTTTGAATTGACTCATTGTTTAAAATAAATTTTTTTGACTCATTGGTTATATATAATAAAATTAAATTAACTTATGGGTTTATATTCCAACAAAGAACCAATTGGTTATGATTGGTGTCTCTCAACTTGAAGCGTATTTAACTCCAAAAGATTATTTCTACCAAATATTTTAACTTCAACTTTAATCTTCTGGTCTTTACAACTTTCAACAGTTCCAATGAAACCTGAAAATGGACCATCTAAAATTTTTATTTCTTCACCGATTGTAAAACTATCAAAATTTTGAATACTTTCTTCTTTTTCTTTTTGAATACCAAGCATTCTATTTACTTCAGACTCTGATAATGATTGAATTTGTTTTTCTCGGTTAGTCAAAAACCCGGTAGCTCCATTTACTTCTTTAAGATAAAACTTTAATTCACCGACAGCATTTGTTTCAACAAAGATGTATCCAGGAAACATCACTTTTTCTTTTTGAACTTTTTTGCCATTTTTTACATGGAAAGACCTTTCGGTTGGAATTACAACTCTACCTATTTTGCCCATAAGGTCACCTTTTTCTCCTTCTTTGATTATTCTTTCTGAAACAGATTTTTCCCTGTTAGATTGTGCTCTAACAATATACCATTTCATTTGAGATACATTTTCAGTGGTTGTGTTCATAGTTATATTTATTTTATTGTTTTTCTAGTTTTTTATAATATTTAAGTCCGTCGTTTATAAAATCTGGGTGATTTTGTATCAAATAATCCAGGTCTGAATCTTTTATTTGTAGATGTGTTAATAACAACATATAATCCTGTTCGGAAATATGTTGTGACACTTTTTCTGATTTTGACCAAATCCAAGAAGGATAAGGTGATTTTTTCAAAAATTGAAACCAAAGATCAAGTCCTACAGCTTTATTTATATTTTTATGATTCAAAAGTTGTGCCTTTTCTGCAAATCTTTTTGACAGCAATCTATTGATAATAAAAAAAAATTCTTCTTTCTGCTCATTAGATACCCACTTCCAATTTTGTCTATCTTTGAACATGGCATTTGTAATGGCCAACAAATTATTTTCAATCGTCATTTATTTTTGAATTTAGATTCCATTTTTTCTATAATCTCTACCGGTAGATTATCCAATCTAAGGTCAATTAGTTTTACATTACTTATAATGTTTTCGACGATTTTTTCAATTTGAGTTTTTGATATGTTTTTCTTTTCACAAATTAAATCCGCGATATTTTCATATAAATCTGGGTCGAGTAGATTTACTTCACCAAACTCAGTCAAATAATTTTGATAAATTGACTTAGCTCCCTTAGAACCTATCCCTCTTTTTTTGCCATTTTTCACTTGCGACCAAACCGATGAAATGTTATCTGATTGGTCACCAGAAATAATTTTAACAACTAACGATTCTATCGGATCGATTTCGATAATCTCATACTTGTCTAAAAATCTATCAAGCAGTGTAAGAAAGTCACTGTTATCGTTGAGTGTAAAAATATCATCATTTGGTAAATTTTTAACATTTGAAATAAAAATTTGATAATTTTTTGGCATAAAAAGTTTTTCTTTATTATGCATTTCATTGGTCATTATATTAATCCAAAGTGGGTCTAAGCTCCAGTTAACAATTTGCTTAATATCGTGGTCATTTGAAACAATTATGGTGCAGCGGCCTTCTTGATTTGATTTATGTGATAAGAATGAAATCCAATCATCTCCTTCAACATGTGGTGCTTCAAATATAGTCACCGGTCCCTTAATCGATTGTTTGAATTCATCATAAGAGCTATAAACAAATCCCCAATCAATATCAGAGTCCTTTTTTCGATTAGACTTATAAGCTTTAGTCAATTTTTTTCTCCAAGATTTTTCTTTCGAATCAGACACCAAATAAATATTCGAAAATGGATACCATTTTCTGTAATTTGATATGGTATATTCTAAAGATTTAATAAGAGATCCATAGAGTATATTGTTTTTGTGAAGTGTGAAAACCAAACGGCTAAGTATGTAATTTCCATCTATGATTAAGTCGCAAATCATAAGAATTAATTATTTTTAATATTATATTAACAATTAGTTACTTAGTTTATTACCTGGTTTATTTTATCATCTCTTTCTAACTCTTTGAACTTTTTTACAAGAAAATCGTCTAATTCTTGTGGAAAATTATAATTATTTTTTTTCAACTGGTCGTAGTAAGGTTTTCCAAGTACATTAATAGTTGAAATTAATTGTATAAGTATTGAATCTTCGAAACTTGCATTCAAATCTACGTTCTCACCTAAGACGTGGTAAGTTTTTTTGCCACTATGTCCGTATTGAATATTGGTTCCATAAGTTGCCGTGCTGGTTGTTGTGTATTTATTTATCATTTAGTATGGTATTTATAGATTTGTTTAATTCACCTTTTGATATAGATCTTGGTCCAATGGCTAAATCAGACCACTTTTGTTGATGTAAAGAGTCCATCACCGTTCTAATTTTAGATTTATCATCAAAGATCAAAAAGTAGTGAGATTGTTCTGATTTATTTAAGTCTGTAAATGCCCTACCGGCATAAACACCGACTCTTCTTACTGCTAAGTCAGCAATTGTTTTATCTTTTGTATATCTAAATCCAATATTAGAATCTTCTAAAATCTTATCTCTTTTTTTGTGGGATTTCTTCCAGATTTGAAAAACACATTTAACCTGGTATGAAGCCCCATCTAATAAATACGAATCTTCAGGTAATACTTCTTCATACTCTAAATGAAAATATTCTGGAATTTTATTTTTCTGACTTGGTTTTGCAAAACTTATCGGTAAGATAAAAGCAATGGTATCTGAAAATAGACTAGCCCTTTTAATGAAATTCATAGCAACTGACCCCTGTTTCCCAAAAGGTGGATTTGATAACACTAAAACTTTACTGGGGTCTTGTAGAATCATTTTATAATCCCATTGTAAAAAATCTGCTGTAATAACACCATCTATGTGTGGTAAGATATCAATTGCAATTTTATTGTGGTGTGGTATATTTTTGTAAAAAGCACCCGCTCCACAACACGGATCAATGACTAAATCATATTTACTAAAATCAAACTTAGCCACTAAATCTTCGACTAATTGTTGCTTGGTGTAGAATTTATCTAAGTCGGATTTTAGAATTCTCTTCATAGACTTTTTAGATACAATTTAACAAAAAGTTTATCCGATTCTGATGTGGGGTAATTTAAGAACCAAGTTAGTAAAGTTAGTAAATGACATAGCGCACTGTATTCTAAGTTGACCTTTGCTGTCTCTTTTAAATCTTAATTTAATTGGAGTATCACTGCATATTCCTTTATAGATTGAAGTGTAGTATTGCCAATTTTTTTCAGATTCTTCGGTTCTTTCACCTACTAATTTGTGTTGATCTAAATCATTATACATCATTGTGATATCCTCTAATTTAGTCTGTAAGTTAGGAAGAAATGTTTTCCAAATCGATACCGGCATACAGATTATATACTCTACTAAAACTTTTTTATCTGCTGACCCGTCATGAAATCCAATTGCTATCATAAAATTTTGTTCATTTGAATGTAAAATTTTAATCTTTTTTCCATCTTTTTCTAAACCTGAAATTCTTTTGAAGTCTCCAAATTCGATATCGGTCCTGTTTGCCATGCATTTAATGCTCCAGTTATGGTGGTCTTTAAACCCTTGTGGAACTAATTCCCAGTTACATTCTTTGAACCCCGATATCTCATCAATTTTAACAAGGTCTAAATAGGTTGACCCATTGAAAAATTCTACCGACTTTTGTTGCTCGATTCTTCTGGTTAGATAGGATTTATCAAGACCACCTTCGGCGTCCCACTTATCTGTTTTTTTCAATTTAGCCAAACCGTTAAGATTTTTTACTTCTCCTTCATAGATAAAACCGTGTATTTGTCTTGCCCTATTTTGTAAATTCGAATTCTTTTTGAAAATATAAAGAAATACCTCCTGTTCATTGATTATTAGTTTTGAATCTTCTGGTAAATACCCGTCATATTTTTTTGTCGATGTGTTAAAATAATTAACATTTGAAATATCTCTTGAAGTGGTTTGTATTAAATACTTAACATCTGTGGTTTTTGTAATCGGAGATTTAGAAACCAATACACAATGTGCAAACTGGTCACAATCATACTCAGACATCCATTTTTTGACAAGTTTAAGTGGATATATCTTGGATTCAATAAGAGATGATATTCTAAACTTTCTGTTAAAAAGATAAAGTTTATTTTCGTTTATAAAATTTGACCATTTTTTAATCATTAGTTATATATTAATTTTTTTTTCTATTTCAATAGTTCTACTTTTCTTAAATCTGAGTTTTTTCCAAACCAAATTTCAAGTGATAGCTTCGTAGCCTCGTCTTTTGTAATTAAGGTCATTTTTGGGTTATTAATAATATCTTGATACTCGTCATCGACAAGTGCCGCTAAACCTTTTTTATACTTTATTTCCCACTGTTTGACATCATTTGTTTTTTCCCATTCATTATACTCTGCTTGGGTATAAAAAAGTAATTTCTTTTTGGTTTTTGATTTTGGTATAGCAACTACAATTGGAGTTTCTACTTTCCAAATCATTTTTCTATCAAACATATCCGGCCAATATTTGTAAAAAAAGTTAATGAGCAGACCAGCAATCGAGTTACCGTCTGCGTCAGCGTCAACGTAAAAAAGAATTCTACCGTATCTAAGGTCTTTGAGAGTAATTTCTTGGCCCAGTTTTAATCCAATCGATGCCATTAAATTAACCACTTCGTCATTTCCGACCAGTTTTTGATTGGTCATCTCTGAAACATTCACGAATTTTCCTTTAAGTGCAAAAGCACCCATTGTTTCTGGTGTTCTGTATTTTCTGAAAGCCGAAATTGCCGAATTATGAGATACGAGACCATTGCTTAACAGAAAAGATTGATCAACATCAACTGATATGTCAACCATGTTCACGTACTCATTTGTGATATCAATTGAATCTATATCTATAAGTTCTAAAAAATTCTCTACTATCATTTATCAATATTATTTTTTATAAATTCCAAACACTTCTCTAATTTATTTTCCTCATCTGACCAAATCTCTAGAACCCTGAATCCATTTGCTTTTGCCGTTTCTATTTTATCTTGTTGTTTTTTAAACGCTATTTCAGGAGTAATACTTATATCAAATGGATTTGTCCAAGTTGAATTTTCATTTTTTGGATGATACAAAACTCCATTGTATTCAATGATGATTTTCTTACTTCTTATTGTAAAATCATAGAAATAAATTTTATCACTATCTTTTATGAAATATTCTTGTTTATTTGGTTTCCCTATACAGATATCAGAAATATCTATATTTAATTTACTGGTTAAAATATCTATAAGTGGATTAAAAATCTTTAATGACTCTTTGGATGCGACACAAAAAGGAACTGTTACTTTTTCTAACCATTGGTGATAAATTTTAGTTGCGGTTTCAATATCGCCGTATTTTTTCAATAAATTATCAATTGTAATAGCTCGTGATTTATTTATTTTTTCTTTTTGTGGATTTGAGTCAAAGGTTTTTCTATACTTATCAACTCTTATTTTATGTTTTTCCAATCCTACTTTTTCACCAAATTTATTAATCAAGTTACTAATTGAGTTATTTACTTTAGATAATCTATATTCATATTCGGTTATTGCTGATTCTAAATCACCATTATTTTTCTTAATGAAGAAATCCAAAGACATTGAATCTTTTTTATTTGATACTTCCTGGAATAATTTAATTCCCAAATCTTCTCCATATTTTTGTATATATCCTTCTCTACTATTTGATAAAGAAATTTTAGATATGTGTTCTAAATATTTTTGTCTACCTAATTCCTCTCCATATTTTTTTATATAGTTATCAACGGATCTAGATTGAAACTCTTTGTAAGAATTTTCAGAATTATGATTTTCTTTATAGAATGGACTTCCATTATTATTTTTTAGTAATATTTTTGCCTCTTCCAATGATACTTTATTAACCAATGATATGAATTCAAATGAATTGGGATTCATTTTTATACCTTGACAATGTTCATTTTCTCCATAGCAATAAATTAGTTTTTTATATGAAAATCCTTTTATTTTAATTTGACTTTTGTTGTTTATTTCAACATGTATATTTACAGGTGGGTAACCAGAATTACAAACTCTACACTTTTCTATATCAAAACCCAGATAATCCAAATATTTTCCTATCGGGATTTTGAGTTTTCTTCTTATTGATACTTTTAGTGATGAATCTATTCTGTCTAATCTTTTACAATTGAAATTGTAAATCCTTCCTTTATATTCATAGTTATATATCATACTCTATGTATTAGAAGTAAAATATGTAATTTTGAAGGTTATTCTATAATTTGAAGGTGTTGATAAGAAAATGCTTACCTGGTTTTATTTTCAAAGATTCTAACATTTCAAATTTATTTAATTCTTTGTTGAATATAGCGAACTTGTGTTCCGGATTAGTTTCTATAATATCACCAGAGAGTATTTTTAATGTATATCCATCATTTTCTTTGACTTCGATCAAAGATTCTGTAAATGCTAAGTAGTTTTTTACTAGCTTATGTCTTTGCTTATTTATTTTACTCGTTAGTTCAAAATAAAATTCATTTTTTTCGGTATCATATACGAACCATTTATGTTCATGGCTACAAATAACATCCTCAGTCTTAGTTTTTATAACAGCTTTCTTTTTGATTTTTTTTGTAAAAGAATAAATATTGGATATTGAATTATTGTGAGTAATGACTAAATCCTCTGTATTGATATTTTTAATTTTTTCATCTATAATATCACCATCTCTTATAATTCTTATAAGAGTATCCTCATGTAGGCAATCCCCTTCAAAAAGTCCGATTTGACACTTCCAACGGTCTTTTCCCTTAGCGTCAATTAATTTTTCAACTTTAATTTTTGATAGTTTTTTATTTAATTCTCTTTGTAATTTCGAGTCTTCGGCTGATTTTTTTTGTTGAATCCAATCGAGTATCGAATTTACAATTTCGGATTTTAGAATCTGTTGAATTAATTTATTTGAAATCTCAAAAGTAGACCCAAAATCTTTAACTTCTGTGATTAACTTTTCTTTTGTCTGTGAAGAAAAACTGGGGTTGATTACAGTTGAATTGAGAAAAAGAAAGATATGTTGTTTTAACTCCGATGGTTTAACATCTACTTTATGCCTTTTAGTAAAGAAGGCTCTTAACTCCGTGATAATTTGATTGATAATGTAATCAACATGTGTTCCGCCATCATAAGTTTCTGTGGAGTTAGCAAAACTGACATGCGAAAATCCATTTTCTGAAAGTGCAATACCAACGGACCACGATTTATCTTTTGCTTCTTCAAAGAAATAGTCTTGTGTGTATAATTTGATGTAATCTTCAAATGAGTTGAAATTTATTTTAGTTTCATTAAATGTGAATTTTATATCTGGATTTGTTCCTGCTAAATCATAGACTCTTTTTTCAATCATCTTAAAATGGTCATCGTCTAATTTATCTATACCAAATTGTGATAAATCGGGTTTATACTTTATCTCGGTGTGGTTTATTTTTGACTTTTTAATAGTTGGAACACTTCTTTCTCTCATATTATTTGAAAAAGTCTGAAAAAAATGGTTTTTACCATCACAAGTTGAAATTGTGAATTGCAGTGAAAAAACATTAGTTAATTTAGCACCCAGACCATTCAATCCAGCAACTGTTCTTTCATCAGAGTCATCGTAATTACTTCCTGACATCAAATTTCCAAAAATAACTTCTGGAACATACTGGTTATGGTCTTTATGAATTACCACTGGGATTCCGCCGTTATCTTTTACTGAGATAGTATTATTTTCAACATCTACTGAAATATCAATCTTATTTAGGTTTTTATTTCTTTTATTTTCATCGACTGAATTTGTAACCACTTCATCAAATATTTTAACAAATGATGGAATAAATGTAATTTCTCTTTGAACTACCTGACCCTCTTCTATCACATTTTTGATAGATGTGTTTGGTTTATTAGAACCTACATATGTCTGCGGTCTTAAAAGTATATGTGTTATTTGGTCTAAAACTTTATATTTGTCTTCGATTTTTTTCACTTTTTAATTATTTTTTTAATTTCTACTGACTTATCAGGGTGGTCTCTAATTGTAATTTTATTTATCTATTTCATAAATCTTGGTTAGCTCCTCAAATTTTTCAAAAGATTCGCCAAATATGATTTCGGAATTTTCTTGTATAATACTAAAATCCCAATTCCACCATTCACTTTTTAATAAAATATCAATTTGCTCATCTGTAAATCTTTTTTTAATTACTCTGGCAGGGTTTCCAACCACGATACTATACGGTTGGATATCTTGACTTACAACCGCACCGGCACCTATCACCGAGCCACTGCCTATTTTGACACCAGACATTATCATAACATTCATGCCAATCCAAACATCATTTTCAACAATAATGTCACCCTTAGTTAGCAAATTTCCGGTTTCATCGTATTTCATATCAGGGTCAGGTAGCCAAGTCGATATTCGTTTGATGTTATGATTTCCACCTAAAAAAAAAGAGACACGGGTGGATATTGAACAGAATTTGCCTATTATTAATTTTGCATCATGCTTTGTTAAATCTTCGTAAAAAACTTTACTATTAACCAAATCATTTTCTGATGATGTTATGCGAGTTGTTTTATCCGATTTTATCAGACCTTCGGAGAACTCCCAGTTCAATAGATTCATTACTTTCATATTAGTTAATTTTTTTATTTAACATATATTTTATAGTAAAATAAAAAATTGTTTGAAATATCTATTATTATATCAGATAATCAGACTCCTCTGTTAAATTGGCTTAAATTATAAAAATTTAAATAATAAATAGAGTATGAAAATTAAAACCCTTTTTATATCCGATGTGCATCTTGGAACTTCAAAATGCCAAGCAGACAAATTATTACAAGTGTTTAAAAATTATGAATTTGAAAAGTTGGTAATTGTCGGAGATTTCATTGATTTGACTTCGATTAAAAGAAAATTTTATTGGAAACCCGATCACTCTACTGTTATTCAGAAGATACTTAGATTTTCAAGAAAAGGAGTGGAAGTTGTTTATGTTTTGGGAAATCACGACTATTACCTTAGAGGTTTAATTGAAGAAGAAAATATTAATTTAGGAAATATTTTAATCTGTGACCAATATTTCCATACTACCTCCTCTGGAGAAAAGATATACATTTGCCACGGAGATCAATTCGACGGGTTCATTAGACTACACCCATTTCTTTATGTTTTAGGTGACTGGGCATACGAAATGAGTTTTAAGATTAATAATATCTATAATAAATTAAGAAGATTATTTGGACTACAATATTGGTCGCTATCTCAGTATCTAAAATCCAGAGTAAAAAATGCCATCGCCTTTATAAATGATTTCAAAATTTTATCGATGAAAAAAGTAAAAGAGGTCGACTGTGATGGTATAATGATTGGACATATACATACTCCAGATATCGATAGATCAGGTCAGTTTAACTATTACAACACCGGAGACTTCTGCGAAAGTTGTTCTTTTTTATACGAAGACTTATCAGGTGAAATACGATTGGTGGTAATTGGATTTAGATAGGCTTTAAAATGGAATTAGTTTAGGTTAAACAAGTATATAGTCCTCAAAAACAATATTATAAATAGTTATATAATCAATTATGGTGGAAAAGAGCATTTCTGAATTTTTATCACAGGAGTATAAGGAGTTTGCAATGTATGTTATTGAAGGTAGGGCAATACCATCAGTGATAGACGGATTTAAACCGACACAAAGAAAGATAATTCACGTTGCAAATCAAATTTGGAAAACCGGAACCGAAAAAACACTTAAAGTTTTTCAATTATCCGGTAAAGTCGCGTCAGATTGTTTTTACCATCACGGGGATTCAAGTCTTTCTAATGCCATTATCACAATGGCTCAAAAATTCAAAAACAATGCGCCGCTTTTAGAAGAAGAGGGGCAATTTGGTTCGCTTAGGTCTCCGCAACCAGGTGCCGCGAGATATATCGGAACTAAACTATCTCAAAATTTTAGACTAATTTATAAAGATTTTGAACTATTAAATTTTAAAGAAGAAGAAGGTGAAGTGATTGAGCCGCATTATTTTTTACCAATAATACCCACTGTTTTGTTAAATGGATCTTCTGGAATTGCTGTGGGGTTTGCTTCAAACGTCTTAAATAGAGACATCAAAGACATTATTGATGCTTGTCTTAGAGTTTTAGACCAAAAAAAAATTGGTTTCATAAAACCAAAATTATCAAATTTTACCGGTCAGTATATTCAAGATCCTGAAAATAAAAAAAGATGGATAATTAGAGGAAACTTTAAAAAGGTCAATACATCAACTGTTAAGATTTCAGAACTACCACCGTCAATGACTTATGAAAAATATGAAGATATTTTAGACAAATTAGTTGATGATAAGATAATCGTTAGTTATGATGACAATTGCAAAGACAATATTGATTATGTAATTAAATTTACACGAGCTGATTTAGAAAATTTAGATGATGAAAAGTTAATCAAAATCTTAAAATTAGAAGAATCTTCTACTGAAATTTTTTCGACTCTTGATGAATCAGGTAAGTTAAAAATATTTGAAACTTCAGAGGAAATAATTGAATACTTTGTCAAATTTAGACTTACTTATTACGATAAAAGAAAAAGACATTTGCTGGATAAAATGAACCAGGAGTTAAAGATTCTCTCTAATAGAGGCAAGTTTATCAAAGCCATTATTGACCAAAAACTTAAGGTAAATAATGTCGCAAAATCAGAAATTATTAAAGGTGTTGAAGAAATGAAACTTGATTTAATTGACAATTCATACGATTATCTACTTAGAATGCCTATCTACTCACTAACTAAAGAGGTGTATGACAAACTAAAAGCAGATTTTATTGAAAAGAAAGATGAGATTAAGAAAATGGAAGAAACTGAACCAAAGGATATGTATGTCTCTGATTTAAATGAATTAAAAAAGAAATTTAAATAGCCTGTGAAAATATGTCCAAATATTTAAATATTAAAGTAATAAAACAAATATATAGTCTATGATTTGGATATCGGCAGTATTGTCACTTTTTGTTGGAATCGCAATTGGTATACTTTTAACAAAAAAAATAATGCAGCGCCTAATTTCAATAGATAACCAAAGAACTTTAAACTCCAAAAGAAATCAATTTATAGAAGCACTTGGTCGAATAAAAGCCGGTGAGTCTCAATTTAAGACCAGAATGAACGACACTGTTTATATACAGGTCAATTTAGTCAACCATGGTCTTGTTGATATCATATATCTAATCGATAGAGACGATATTGCTATTTTTCAAAATACCACTTGTCTTTACACTTCTGACTCAGTTGAAAACGAGATTATCGAGCAAATCATTAAGTCAATATGTCTAATTTACAATAAAAAAATAAATGATATTATTGAGGTATTAGGTTTTATTTTTTACAGAGAAGATTTTGAAAAGTCAATCGGATATAAAATCGATGAAATAATTAAAAATCCTATCTTTTCCATACCTGAGGTTCAACAAGACGAAATCAAACAGACTAAAGTTTTTGATATTGATGAACTACTTGATAAGATATCACAATATGGTTTACCAGCACTAACTCCTGAAGAAATAGACTTTTTAGATAATTACTCAAATGATAAGAGAAATTAATCTACTACCATGGAAAACCGTGGTGGTGACTTCTGATTTTGACAAGTCTGAAATTAAAAATATAATGCTAATTCTTGCCGAAATAGACAATTGTTACTACTATTTAGAAGAATGGGATGAAAAAATATTTGATATTTCACAAATGCCAAATTATATTAAAATGGATTGGCTAAATTATAATAAAAAACCTTTATCTTTGAAATTGTTGAATAAACAGGTAAAAAATTTATTAACTCTGCTTAGTCATCAAAGTGACGATGTTAAAAAAATTAACCAACTTGAAGAAGAAATTTACCTGATTAAATCACTTAGAAGAGATTTGATAATTAAAGGCGCCATATCAAATTAACTTTTTATTTTTTTATCTAAGAAAAATTTGATATATTTGTTTTAAAATTATGACAAAAGAGAAGATAAATGATATGGTCGATAGAAAAATTATCGATATGTTAAACAGTGGAAAACCTTTTTATGATATTAAATTTGAATTGTTAGTCAGGCTTAATAATTTCATTAAAATAATTGATAAGTCTGATTGTAGTTATGATGATCTCTATCACAAAGAATTTGATGAAATTGATAAAGTTCGAGAAAGATATGGTATAACTTATATCAAACATAGTCAAAAAAGAATTAATGACATTGACTGGGTTATGTGCAACATGCAGAAATTTCATGGATTTAATGCTAAAAAAATGTTTCAGCTTGTCAGATTAAAAGATAAACTTTCTTAGTGTTATCTTTTTAACCACTCTATAAATCTAATTACCGATTCCTGTAGGGTTTCGACAAAATCAAAGTCTTTTAAGAAGTCACCAAATTCTTGGCGATATCCTTCTTTTGATTCATCGTTGGCGTTTCTTAAATACTGCCAGTTAAATGACAACTGAGCTGGTGTTTTAAAACCAAAGAATTTCAATACTTCTTTTTCTAATTTAATTGATTCTTCGCCATTCCAGTTGTGACCTACCGCCACAACACCGCACTCTTTATCTTTTAATAAATTAGATTCTTTTAGAGTCGTGTGTCTATTTTCTAACCAAGTCAGTCTTTCAACCAAAGAAGTATAGATGGCATTCATTTTGCCCCACCTAATTGAGCCAAAGAAAATAACGATATCTGCTTCAAATATGGCATTTGCTACTACATACATTTCATCTGATTTGTTATTCAAAGCCGCCCAACATCTTATAGAACCGGTTGGATTCTTTTTTTTATCTAATAACTTAGCTTGCTTTAGGCCACAAGTATTTCCCCTTTTGGTAGATACATTTCCTTCACAAGAAAAAATATTTAGTTTGGCTACATTAATCAATTTAATATTTTCGGAGTCAAGTTTTTTTACTAATTCATCGGCTATAATTGAAGATTTTGGTAATTCTTTGTCACCGCTCCATCTATTGGATGTTGTTAAAAAAAGAACTTTTTTTTGCTGATTCTTTTTCAGATAATTGTATAGCCTTTTTAGTTTATCCATTGCAATTTATATATTAATTTAGAAACATTCTAATTTAAATTGACTATATGACAATTTGTCAGTATTTTTGTTTTGGTCCTAAATTTGAATATATGCACTAAAAAATAATTAAAACTATGAGAAAAAAGTATTACCTATTTGACCTATCAGATTTATTTCTGAGCCAATTTGAAAGCCCTTTTCAATTTCAAACTTTCACAAAAACAGAATCATTTTTTCCAAAAGATGATGACAAAAATTTCAACAAACAAGTTGAAGAATCAGAAACCGAGACTCATAAAATTAAAAAAGAAACTTGGGTTAGCCACGATGGTGCATCAAAATTCACAAGAACTTGGTCTGAAACAAAAAATCCAGAACCAAAAATTGATGTAAAGTTGCTTGAATCCAAACTTAAAGAGGCAATTGAGACGGAAAATTATGAGTTAGCTTGTAAACTGAGAGACCAGATAAAAAAGGTGAAATAAAAAAAGGGGGAAGTTTTCTTCCCCCTTTTTTTATTTTATGCCAAATCTTTGTTTTAATTCAATGCTCATTGTCTCTGGTATTGCCGATGGTGGTGCTACATTTCTTTGAAATTTCCAGTGCATTTTTTCCCAGTCTCTAATCTCTTGATCCAATTTCATTAAAGACTCTTCTTCGAGATTAACTTCTTCTACTTTTATTGTTAGATATTTTTCAACTTCTTCTAAATCCGTTTTAAGTTGTAAAAGCGATTCTTCTTTTCTATTTAATTCTTTAGATAGAAGTTCTAATTCCCTCTCTTTTTTAGTCACGGCTGCCAAATCTTTGTCAATTTTTTGTTGAAGTTCCGCATATTTTTGGTCTAAGGTTTTTGATGATTCTAAAACAGACCTATCAAAGTTTCTTTCTTTTTCATTAATAAACTGGAGTTTATCTTCTAGATCTAATTTTTTTTCAGTTATTTCTCGAGATCTTGCCCTTAAGTCGTCTTCTTTTTTATCTAAATTTTTTAACTCGTTTTTATAGTCTTCTTCTCTTTTTTCGACTCTTTTCAATCTAATGTCGACTTCTTCTTCTTTGTCTTTGATTCTTTTTTCGCGACTGTTAAACTCTGATTCTTTTGCCTCTAAATCTTTTTCTTTTGCCTCTAAATCTTTTATTTTACTATCATCTTTGATTTCTATTGGCGCTGGAATTTGTTGAATAGAAGAAATAATCATTTCTTCGATAAATGGAATTAGTTTTTTATGAAATTGAGTTGGTGTTGGAAATTTACTAATTTTCATGTGGGTTAACAACTCTGCTTTCCAATCAACAGGTGTAAATATCTGGGGGTTCGCTTCAACAATACCTTTGTCAATTTGAATTGATTCGCCTTTAATTTTGTAAACGTAATCATCTATAAGTGTGCCTGATTTGATTAAAAATATCTTTTTATCAACTGTTGTGAACTGGTAATCTGTTAGGAGTTTATGTTTAATCTTCATTTTTTAAAATTAATTATTTAAATATATATAAAATCTATTTTTTTATATTATATTTGTATCTTAAATATAAGTTTATCAACTTTTATAACCAGTTGAATAAAAATATAAATTAGATTAGATAAAAAATGAGAAAAGGTGATTTACTAATATGTAAGGAGACCATTTATGATTCTAATGGTTTTTCAATTTTTCTTAAAGGTGGTGAATATAAAGTCCTCTATGTTGATAATGAAGATATGCAAATCAAAGTTTGTATATCCTGTGATATAGAATCGAAAAATAATATGGTAATGATTATTGAAGAAGTTCATAAAAAATTTAAAATTAAATAGTATGTATATTATAAAAACAACCTTAGACGAGGCAGTTCAGGAATTAAATTTCATTTCAAATTGGATCAACACAATATGCCGTGACATCCTAAATAAAGAAGTAGAAAATGAAAAGGTTTCGGTCTTCTACAATTATGGATACTTTGTGCCAAAGGGGTCTGGATTTAATATCAATCAGTTAGATATGATGTATCCAGAAAGATTAAAACATGAATTATCAAAAGTTCGAGTAAACGTAACTATCAAAATTGATAATTTCATTATGAGCAACCGAATTGAAAATGGTTTTGTTCCCAGCACAATTGGGTTGATTGTCGAAGAAATCACAAAGTTAAAAATGAGAGCTGAGTTTGAAATTCATGGAAACCGACAAATCTTCGACTCTGTGCCAGATATCGACCAATCAATTGTTACAATTCAAAAAGATTCTTTTTTAGGCGAACAACCTGGTGAGGATTTTTTAGATATTGATAGTATACTTGATAAAATACAATTAGGTGGTATGTCATCTTTAACTGAAAAAGAAAAAGACTTTTTAGATAAAAAAAGTAAAGAAATGTAATGGACATCAACCAAGTATATTGTGGTGATTCAATTGAACTTCTTAAAAAATTAGACGATAATTCAATTGATTTAGTGATAACATCACCACCCTATTCAACCTTAAAGGTCTATATCAATGACTCGGGCATACCTGCTAATGATTATGTAAATTGGTTTATACCCTATTGTAAGGAGATAGAAAGAGTTATTAAACCAACTGGTTCATTTATTTTGAATATCAACGATAAAGTCGAAGGTGGATTCAGACATCCTTATGTATTTGACTTAATTTCTGAAATCCATAAAAGCAGCGGTCTTAAAATGTTTGAAAGACTTTTTTGGAATAAAATGAAAGGTCTTCCTAATAGAAGTCGTTTTGGCGACCGCGTAGAATACATTTTTTGGTTCGTAAAAGAAAGGGGTTTCAAATTTAACATAGATGAAATGAGAACAGAATATTCTGAGAAATCTATTAAGAGAATGAAAAGACCGCTCAAAAAAAGATTTGCAAGAACAGACAGCGATTCTGATTTGGAATATAAAGATTGGTCTCCTAATCCTCTTGGGGCTCTACCAACAACTCTGGTAAACATTTCATCAGAATCTAAAAAAATTGCTGATAACCACATTGCTGTGTTTCCTATTGAATTAGTAAAATATTTCATCAAAGGATCAACTAATAAGGGTGATTTGGTCTTAGACCCATTTATTGGAACAGGCACAACAGGTTTAGCTGCGCTGGAACTTGAAAGAAACTGGATAGGATTTGATATACAACAAGATTACATAGAAATTGCAAAAAATAGGATCGGTTATGTTGAGAATATCTAACAATACTTCAAAAATAATAAGTATTAAATGGTTCACAAAAGAAGAAGTTGATCCTGGGTATAATGGTAATCCAATCGATAGTTTTGTTATAATACCCGGAGTGACTCAATATCAGCACATTTATTCATCAGGAAAATGGTTGTGTTTTGATAGTGACAGAAGTTATATAGGTGTTGAATTTTCTTGTGAGAGTGACTTAGAGAGGTTTTTTACACAAATTATAAGAGAAATTAAACTTAATCAAATCACAAATGTAAATGTTGATGTTGACACAAAAAAGTAATTGATATCGGTGGAGATTTACTGTAAAAGAACTTTATTTGCAAAAGACGATAAAGTCGTTTATTGTAAAAAGGGCAAGATATATAAAACACAGGCACCAACAACATTCGAGTTGAAGTCCGGTCTATGTTTATGGGTTGAGATTGAATTAACAACAACTGGTAGATTCAGTTGTTACACTGGGTATTCCAAACGACAAACTCCAACTTCGGGAAATTGGTACCCCTTAACCTTAAAAATTTTTGAAAAGTATTTTACAACAATTGACGAAATGAGAAATAATAAAATAGACGAAATAATAAAATAACCAATACATAAAAAAATATGTCAAAGTTTATATCTGATTCAGAAATTTTAAGATGGAACGAAAAATTAAGACACACTAATTATTCGGTCTATCCTAAGTATCACTCCGCAAATTCACACCCAATGATTGTGTTTAAGCAAAAATTAAACCCACGCGCGGTTTCATTATTTGGAAATTTGGGTGATGTTGAAACTATTGACCCGCAGATGAAGTTTACTTTTTCTTTTTCAGTGGCTACAAATCGAGTTGAAAACTTTTTTCATATTTTTGAAAAATGGTTTTCTACAAAAGTTTCCACAAAAACATACTATCAAAATAATAATGATGTCGAGAAAATAAGCGATATTGAGGTGAGTGAAAAAATTGTAGAATCTAAAGAACAGCAAACACACTTAGTAAAGGATAAACAATACACTAGATTTGTTTATCATTTTAATGGTAAATTGTCTTCAATAATGATGTATGTTCTTTTTTTAGAAGATACTATTGACATCTTTTCTAAAATATGGTCTTATTTAGAAGACGGTCAAGAAATACAATTAACTAAATTTTCTATTGGTGATTTTGTTTCTAAGTGCGATGATAGATCTACTGATTATTTAGTATTGGACTTTCACCCTGTTAAAATTGACAAACAGTTTTTTATTAACTATGAAATTTGCACGATGAACTATCGAGGCCAGGTTATACAGTGGGGCGAATCAGAGTTTATCGCTGAATCAAAAATTTGCCCCAGTAGAAATTCTAGAATTGATAATATATTAGACGATGATAATTAATAAATTCAAAAACTTGTACTCACGCTTAGCCAGATTGGTTAAATTTTTTATGCCCAAATTTGACAATCACCACTTTAATGTTAAATTTTCAAAAAATGGCCTCTATTGGGATGAATATGGAAATCCTGTTATAGATTATGTAGACGAAGATTGATGAAATTAAATTATTATAAAAAATCCTTTCATTAATGATATAAATTGGTTATATTTGTCAAAAAAATTAGAATATGGAAGATAATACGCAAATTAAATCTGAGCCAGTCATTGGAGACTTCAAACCAAAAAGAAAATTCTTAAACTTTGTGTCAGCGGTCAACGGCAGGCGAATAAGATTTATACGCGATGTTGCCTTTTTAAAAGGTGAAAAATTGTCTGGAATTCTTGAAGGCGTGATTTTCAAAATCACTATTTGTGACAATGGGACAATTAAATTTGAAGAACAAGAAGGAACATCACTAACTGATACCTCGATGATTCAGCGGTTTATAAATGAAATTGACCAAATTGATGTCACTGGTTATGCAAACAAATTCATCGTATCTGGTTTAGAATTCACCGATGTCGATGGCATGAGGTGTTATCTCGAAGTTGAAAATCAAAAACCAATTGATAAGTTGAAATCCCTTTTTGATGAAGAAGAAAAAGTAGAAGTATCTGGTAAAGGTTTAAGTTTACTTGACGATTTATTTGGTCCTGATGATGAAGAGTTTGACGAAGACCACGCACTTTCAGAAGTCATGAATTCTATGTTAGAAGATCTTTCAGAAGAAGATGTTAAAACAATTATTGAAGTAAATGAAAATCCACCAGCTCCTAATGATAAATTAAAAACTACAGCCCAGTCCTATATGGAAGAATCTTTCCGTAGGATGAATGAGTCAAAGATTATTGAGTTAGAATATCGTATTGAAGAAACTCAGAAAGAAATTATAAGACTAAGAAATGAGGTTAAAATGGCTGAACAAAAAATGGAAGAAAAATCAGAGGCTCTTGGTATTTTAGAAACACGACTTGAAACTATGAAACCTGGTGATGAACCAAACGGTTATGTGTTTTTTGTTTCAGAAGAAATTAAAGATATAGAAGGCCTTACGGAAGAAGAGTCAAAAATCGCTCTGAAGATTGCAGATATCATGAAGTTGAAAGGTGATGTTATTGTTACGATGTTAACAGAAGGGTATCATAAAATTAAGATTGCTAAAGCCGGTGATATCACAAATCAGGAATTTGAGTTAGAAAAAGAAATTTTTGGAAAGATTTCTAATCTAGATATTGAAGCTAAAATATCTATTGTTGATGGTGAGTTTCAATACCGCGGTAAATTAAATTGGCATCAACTCGTATCTAAAATGATAAGGAGTGGGTTCTCACAAGATGAAGAGTTTGATAAACTTTGTAGTTCAAATTCTTATCAATCTAATCAAAGTCAAACTGATTCGTTTTAGCAAAAAAAATTACATTTTTTGTTGTATAAATAATATATAATCTCTATATTTGTTAAAAAATAATCACACTAATGATAATTAAAAATATCCACGAAAAGCTTCTGAATGGCATTCAAACAATGCTAATTGATACTAAAATTAATTTGCCGTTTTATGGTGAATTCAATCTGCATGTGATGTTTCACGAACAAGATTCAATTGGTACTTGTGCTGTAAACATCACTTCAAAAGGCATGAACTTTTACTATTCTCCAAAATTTTTGGAAAATATGTCTCAAAAAGAAGTAAATTTTATTACCCTACACGAAGATTTTCACTTACTTTTCGACCACCCCAGAAGAACAGTTACTGGTCAATACGACCACAAGCTCTCTAATATTGTCCAAGATATGATTATTAATCATATTATCTGGGAAGATATCCCACATGCTTTTGTTGAAATTCCAAAATCAGCAGATGGGAAAAACATGGCACTTTTTGTTCCAAAAGAATATACCGGAAAACTAATCTTTGAAGAGTTGTATGAGTGGATGAAAGATGAAAAAGAAAAGTGGCAAAAGTCCAATAAAGAAAAATCTAAATGTCAATCTTGTGGTGGTAGTGGAAAACAGCAACAAAATGATAGTGGAACGAGTCAAAAAGACGAATCACAAAAATCTAGTTCTAAAAACGAATCTGGTGATGGTCAAAACGAGAATGGCGACAAAGATTGTCAAGATTGTGGTGGATCTGGTCAAAATGGAGACAAAGATAGCAGTGGTAAAGATTCCTATGGGCCTTATGGTAAAAATCCTTCAAAAGACGGTGAGTCCTTAGATACTTGGTCTAAAGAGAAAATCTTTGAAGATATGGAAAACGGCAGCGGTGAATATCTCGATAAACACATTGGAGACGATGTTCCTGAGGATATGCGTGATGCAATGGTAAAAGATGTTATGGAGCGCCTAGCTGCTCGTGGTCTTTCTTCTGGAACTATCGAACAAACCCTAAATAAACTTAGAAAGAAACGAAAAGACTACCTCAAAGAAATTAAAAGAGCTATTTCTAATGTCATTTTTGGAACAATTAAGCAGCGAACTATTGTTAAGCCAAATCGTAAGCAAATTTCTGGTTTGAAAGGAAACCGAAAAGTCAAAACTAAGATTAATGTTGGACTCGACACCAGTGGTAGCATGGGAGGACAAGGCACATTTGAAAGAGTATTGTCGTATGTATATAGAAACGACATTGAGATTAATTTTATGGAATCGGACACACAAGTCAAATGGGTTCAAAACATCAAAAGTAAAAAACAATTGGAAAGTATTCCAATTAAGGGATTAGGAGGTACATGTTTACAACCGATGATTGATTACATTGTAGAAAACCATAATGATTGTAATAGTGTTTTACTCACAGATGGATATACAGACACTTTAGACTTCTCAAAGGTAAAAGGTAAAGTACTAATCATTTCGGTTGGTGTTAAATGTCCACTCAGTGGAACCAATAGTAGAGTGAAACAGATAGTACTAGAAGGTGAAAAGGGGATTTAAATCCTCTTTTTTATTTCATATTTTTCTAAGAATTCATTTTCATTAAGTTCTCTTTTTTTACTATTGATATATGATTTAGTAACACATAGGTTTTTTTTATCAGATATTTCTTCAACTGATATATTGTTAATGAATCCATAGTAAACAGACACTTTATGATCTATAGTTGGATATAGTCTACTTTTACAATCTATACTTAAATTATTTTTTATATATTCACCATCGTAATAATCAAAACCATCCCAATCTTCTAAAAATTTATTTCTAATTATATCGAGATTATTATCTACTAACTTCCTATAAATAGTGTATGGTTCTAATAATTCATCTGGAATTTGATTACCCTTTTCTATTCTTGTTTTCTTTCTTTTTTTTTGACCTTCTTTGGTTTTGGATTCATGAACAGTTCCATATTTTTCTAAGTTTGTTTCAATTGTTTTCTTTTTATAATCCTCTGTTTTTGTATAGCTTGTTACCCCATATCTATCTAAGCAAGTCTCCTTTATTTTATTCTTAGTCTCTTCCATATACATAGGGTGCTCTACTCCATATTTTTCAATTAAAGATTCTTTAATTTTTTCTTTAACTTCTTCGTATTGAAACGGATTATCAACTCCATATTTTTTCTGACACACATCTTTTATTTTTTGATTAGAACATTCTTTTGATGAACAAGCATATTTTCCAATTACTGAGGTGTAAAGATTATATCTTTTGTATGGAACTTTTAATTTTTTATCACAGTAATCGCATGTTATTTCTATTTCATAGTGAGATGATTTTGATAAAATCTCTAATGGTATTTTTACTACATCACCAGGCTTCAAAGATTCTGATAAGTTATATCTATTGATCATTTTTTTACAATTCTTAACACCTAAAGTCATTTCAACATAATTGCTAATTATCATATTAATATATATATATATCGTTCCTCTCAGCCCTTTCATAAAAACTAATTTTCAGAAGATTTTTTTAATATATAAATCCTATGAAACTTCATAAATATGACCAATTTCTAACCGAATCAAGTCTACAACTACTGTTAGAGGCTAATGTGGACTTTTCTAAGGAATTTATTTCGGTTCTTAAAAGGATTGACTCACCAATTTCAAAAAATCTAATCGATATTGAAGGTAAAGAATTAGATATTAATCAAAACTATATTGATATCAACAAAGATAAGACTGATGTTCTTTTCTTTAAACCAGATGATAAAGTTGGAAAAATTGCCAAAGTTCGAGGTGATCAAACCCATAATAATTTTTTTTCATATCTTGCTGAGAAATTTAGTAAAAATGTCAAAAGTGGCGTAGAGCAGATTGAAGGTGAATATCAAACTCCTGAAGATGGTCAAATTGGACAAGTTATCAAGTATTATACTATATCTGAAATTTCTGAATTTATATCAGGCAGCCTGCTTGACTCGGTTAGTTCTTTATATCAATCTGGTGGCTCATTGGCTCTTTTTCAGTGGGTCAAAAGTGGAAAAAAATACCAAAATATAGCAACCAGTGCCTGTTTAATTACCGGACCAGAGGTTGTAAAAAGCTCGGAAGTTGGTGTTGGTAAACTAACAAGAGCGTTGTTGAATAAATCTGGAGTAAAGTTCACGGATGCCGAAATAGAAGATTTTGTCTATAAATATAGAGCCGAGATTGAAAAACTTAAGAATGTTCTAACTGAAAGATTTAGAGTTGTTAAAGGTGATGATATTAAAAAATATTATCATAGAAGTAGCTATGAATCTGAAGGAGGTGATTTAGGAAACTCCTGTATGCGTTATGATAGGTGTCAAAGTTATTTTAGCATTTATACGGATAATAGTCAAGTATCTCTTTTAATATTATTATCTGAAAATGAAGAAGGTAAAATAGCAGGAAGAGCTATTCTTTGGGAAATGGAACCATATGAGGTATCAACTAAAGTAATGGATAGAATCTATACTATTAGAACCGCAGACCAACAACTATTCAAAGATTGGGCAAGAGAAAACGGGTATTGGTTCAAAGAAAAACAAGATTTTTCAGAATATACTGATTTTGTTTTTAGAAATAAAGAAACCGGGGAGATAATTGAAAAAAGACAGGGTGAATTCTCTGTTAAATTAGATAATGGTGGTGAGTATTCGTCTTATCCTTATATGGATTCATTTAAGTATTATAATCCAAGAAATGGAACGCTTTATAACTCATCAAATTTTGATTATGAATATGAACTAACTGATACCGATGGTGGAAATGGTTCATGTGACGATTGTGGTGGTTCAGGTGTGGTGGAATGCAGCAATTGTGATGGAGACGGAGAAATTCGTTGCTACGAATGCGATGGAGACGGAGAAATTCGTTGTGGTGAGTGTCGAGGTTCGGGTGAAGTGGAGTGCTCCTATTGTGAGGGATATGGTGAAGTGGATTGCACCAACTGTGATGGGTCAGGTGAAGAAGATTGTGAAACTTGTGGTGGTGATGGCGAAGATGATGATGGTGAAGAGTGCAGTGATTGTCAAGGAAGCGGCAGGCAAAGTTGCCACCGCTGTAGCGCTCGTGGGAAAAAAGAATGTTCTTATTGTGATGGGGATGGCGTAAATCGTTGTGATGAATGTTCAGGAGACGGGACTATAATGTGTTCTGATTGTGATGGAGGGGGTCAAGTGGAATGTTCTGATTGTGATGGAAGTGGAAGAACTTCGTGTCACTGTCAATAATTTAAGTTTTTTTTACCTGTAGAATCCAAAAATTAACTTACGGGCTTTTATCGTATCTTCTATTTTTGATAAATTATGACCGTATGAGAATTGGGAAAAATCTTCACCTTTAAGTTCTCTTATCTTATCAAAATCTTCAAAATACAAAAATACCAAAGGATTATGGAAACTGATATAGTTTGGAATTAAATTATAATTATCAAAAAGATAGCCTTTTAACATCTCATATGCTTCTGATGTTTCAGAAATATTGTATTCCTCTATATCGGGTGTAGAAAATTCTATTGTAAGTGAATTATTGGATATTGATTTTGTATATCTGTCAATCTCTCTTGAGCGTAGATATTTTAATCCACCTGTTTTCTCATCATTGACCCAATTCCAATTAATTACAATAGATGAGCCTACTTTGATATCGGCATCTAACCCCATTTGCTTAAAGTCAATAAGAATAGATTCTAATTCTTGTAAATCAATTTCAGATTCTAAGTTTTCAAATAGTTTATATCTTTTTAGATGTTTCATATAAACTATATATAATTTAAAACATATTAGATATATTTGACCGTGATTAATGTCCTAGAGTTTTCAACTTCTCATGAATATAAGTATGCTTGGAATACTTCTGCAAAAACCTGTATCAAGCTTTTCCAGCAACTAAAAAATTGTTTGCTTATCTATAAATATAAATTGCCTACTCCATTTGATGTGCCTGAATTTTCATCAAAGTTCGGCACTGGCAATTGTGATAAAATAGATTATGAAAAGATAGTTGGAAAAAATTTAATGCTTTTTCATCTTGATGTCTATAAGGGGGATCCACAAAAAATAAGACATTTGATAGATTGGTCGGTGTTGAATAATATTGAACTATTCATACCTATCAGGAGGTTACAGATTTCACACCATAGAGATTCTTACCTAAATCAGCTTATTATATCTGAAATTATTAGTGAATATGACACAAAAAAATATGATATGACGGACTTAAATCACAACGTAGGTGACGAACTGATTTCAAAAAAAATTAGATACATTATAAGAGATTCAAAATTAAAAGATATATTGGGTTAATATTCAATTCTTTTAACGTCTTTTAGATTAACAATATATAATTTCTGGTCAATTTGCACAGTGATATCACCGTCACTATCAATATCTACCGGTGAGAGTGGTTCTTTTTCGTCATTGTTTGGGAAATCATGTATAATATCGGCGTAAATAACGCCTCCGTGTGTAATACATGTGATTATATCATCTTTTGTTATCAGAGTTCCTTCTTGATTGTTTTCTTTAAAATCCTCAAAAAGTTTTATCCATTTCATATAGTTATATATTATTTTTAATATATAAAAAGTATGAAATGGATTAAAAGATTCAATGAAGAGTTAGACCTTAAGACTTACAGAAGTGCTGGTAGTAAACTTGATTACTATAATAAATCAAAAAGTGCGGCAAATCTTTTTGATTTTGCTGATGAAAAGGAGTTTGGTTTTTATAATATGATTTTTGCAAATAACAATCAAGCTATTATAGCAAATGACTTATCGTTCACTCAACCTAGATTAACTGGAATTTATTATGGTTCAACTCCAAAAAAATATAATGCTGAATTTAATTCATTATTGGCTCGGGGAAAGGACCCGGAAATGTTAGCAGAAGATTTAGTTGAAAGGTGGAAATCAGGCCAAGATGGACTTAATATAAGTTTTGAGTTTTCATTTAAGGCTACAAGAGAAACTATTGAAAAAAGTGGTAGAAGTACAAATTTTTGTCCGAATGCTAATAACCCTACTGCTAAAGAAGTTAAAGGCTTTAACTTACAAATAGACTTAAGTGATTGGTATGGGAGTTTAGATGATTGGGATTCTGAAGCTAGGTGGGAAGTTGAAAATCGCGGTGGAGAGTTTACTCCAACTACTTTAGCAGAATTTTATATGTGGACTGCTTCTTATAATGTAATGATAACAAACCCAAATAGTAACAATTATGGTATTTTCAGTGATAGAAAATCAGCAATTAAATTTAAAAACTGGTTATTAACTAATCATTTAGATGATATCAAAGATGCAATTATGAATGTTTTAAGAGTTGTTGGTGGTAGGTCTGAAAATATAGAAAAGGCTGTTGATGCTTTTACAAAAATAAAAATTCAAGGTCTTTATGATGATGATTTACCAACTCGTGGTGGATCTGGCGATTGGATTCGTAGTAGATGGTATGAAAAAAATATTAGTTAAGATATGAAATATTTAAAAAAGTTTAACGAAGAATTAAGACCACAGACTTATATGTCTGCTGCTAGAAAACTTAATAAAATGGGACATACTGATAGATCAAATGACTTAAAAGATTGGGCTCGTGAAATGGAAAGTCGAGAAGAAATGATTAAATGGAAAGATAGAATCGAAGATTATGCCCAATTTGGAACTTTTACTATGACTATCAAAAATGAAGAGACTGGTGAAACATTAACTGGTGATTTCAATTTAGACATTTCATTTGATGAGATGGCTTTTTCGGATGAACCAGAAAGTGGTATTTCATTTTTCTTAGGTCTAATTCCAACTTCAGAAGATTTAATCAAACAATATATGGAACTTTGTCCAGATTATGACTTTGGAAATGGTTTCTTCTGGGGAAAAATATTCAATTTAGAATTTAGAATAGTTGATGATAGAGTTCAATTTACAAAATGGAATTTCTGGGATTATGATTCTGATATGAATGGATTAGTCGCTTTCTCAGATAGAGGATCGGCGAACAGATTTAAAAACTTACTAATACAGCTCTTTACAAATAGTGAATTAAACTATCCTTCTGGATATACGGATGTTGATTATATGTATGAGAAATTAGAATCTTGCATTTTAGCCGAGAATTCATTTTCTTCTGATTATGGATTTAAGTTAGAGGATGCTGCTGATTATATAAGAACGATATCTCCAAATTTATTATACTCAACATTATGAAATACTTAAAAAGATTTAATGAAGAATTAAAAGCATCTACTTATAAAAGTGCTGCTACTAAATTGACTAATATGGGTCATAAAAGAAGAGGTGCCGAAATGTTAGATTATGCAACTCAAAGAGAGAAACAAGAAGAAAGAATGAGACTTCAAGAAACTAGAGACGAGATGAGTAGATTTGAACCGTTTAATCTTATTATTAAAGGAAATCAAGAAAAGATGGGCAAGTTTTTCATTATACCAAATGCTGAAATTGATTGGTACAAAGATTTACTCTGGGATTGGATATGGGAGGGTATGGAATATGGAATTCAACTTCCGTTTGAATTTGGAATTATGATGGCAGATGAAGAAACCGAAGAAACATTTAAAGATTGGAATTGGTCACCAGAACAATGGGATGGTGTTTCTTATCCAAATAGAATGTATTTGTCTATAAATAGTGTTAATTCACCTCTTTTTGATTCTTTCGATAGAGATATGTTTTATTTTGCTACAAGGGCAGATGCTATGAGATTTAAAAAGATGCTTGTTGAAATGTTAGAAGGAAAAAATGATTGGTATTGGAAAAAATGGAATCCAAATGGTATTGTTAATAGAATAAAAGAAGTTGTATCACCTGAATTTGTTTCCGAATTGATTGAAAAACTTGCAACAAACGAAGAAGAAAGAGGCGAGTTAGAAGGAGCCGAACAAATAAGAAATCTTTTATCTGAAGTTGATAAGGTAAATTATCAAAATGTTATAGACTCTGCAAAAAACATAAAAATAAATCAAATATACCGAGATTAATGAGATATCTAAAAACATATAAAGAAGCTGTTGCTGTTTATCAAAATCACGAATATAAATCAGTGATTGAAGATATGTTATTAGATTTAAGAGATTCTGAGTTTCATACAACCGTTAGTATTCAAAATTATCATAATCAACACGAATCAGTGAGAGTTCATGTCTCAAGAGAAAGAGAATTTAGTTGGGGTGATATATCTGGAGTTATATCTGATATTTCAAACTATATGAAATCAGAAGGCTACAACATTGTTGATTTTACTTGTAAAGATGATGTCGATTTTAGAGAAAATCCAGATGATTACGAAGTTAAAACAATAAAACCGGGGTATTTCTGGGGAACTGATAGTAGTGGTAAAATAAAATCTGAATTAAAAGATGTTTTACAATTTCCCCATATTACTCAAACATCAGTTTATGAACCAGGAACATTTAATAAAATTACTAAATGGACTTTTGATATTAAATTTGAAAAGAAATTAATTGAAGTTGATAATACTGAGAGTATTTCAAGATTATCTACAAATGAAGAATTAAGTCCATCTACTTATTTAAGTGCTGCTGATAAACTTAAAAAAATGGGTCATATAAGAAGACCAGAAGTTTTATCAGATTATGCTAAAGAAATTCAGGAGAGAGAAAAGAATGCAATAAAAAAGAGAGTATTAGAAGAAGCTAAAAAATTAGGCCAATTTCAATTAAAACTTGTAAGAGGTGGAGGAAGTGAAGTTAAATTTACAAATTGTTATTTAAGCTTACTTTTTAATGATAGTTATTATCATGAAAATTTAGAAGAATGGTTAGATGGAGACAGACAAAATCTTTGGATAGGTATTATGCAAGGTGTTCATCCAGTTGGTGAAGAAGATGCTGCAAATTTAGAATGGTATTTTGGAGATGATATCTCTGGATATACCAATTCACATAATGGAATTATTTGGTTACAGGATATTTATATCTGTCTTTCAAACAGTGATTATAAATCAGCAGAAGGTCAGAAGCTTCCTATGAGACCAACTGGTCAAATATCTATTGAAGGTTCTGAGTTCAGTGAAGTTTATTTTGCAAACAGAAGAGAAGCTATCAAATTTAAAAATCTAATTGTAGGTTTGTTTGAAGGAGATATTGAATACATACAGCCAAATGGGAAAGATTTCAAAGAACAAATATTAGAAGAGCTTTGTGAGAATGACCAAAGACCAGTAGAACTTTCAGAATTTGAAGAACTTATTGATAAGTTAAGAGTGACAAGATTAAATAATTTATATAGAGATTAATTATTTTTTTATTATCTTTGTTTTTATATATAAACATATGAGAAAAGAGATATTATCATATAAAGACTTTTCATTATTTACTAGTAGAAAAAAATCTAAATGGAAAAATGATGGTATTAGAAGTATATATGAGTCTATAATACCTAAAGAAGTAATGGTCGCACTTGACGATTGGAAATCATCTAACACGTCTAATTGCGTTCTTATAGGTGGTATAGCTTTATCATATTATATAAAACCTAGATATACAGAGGATATTGATTTAATATTTTTAACAGACGAAGATATACCAACGAATGTTTACAAGTTTAGAAGGAATAGAAAACACTCATTTGAACATATAAAGACCGGGGTTGAGATTGAGTTGATAACTCCAGAACACATAAATAAGGATAGTTCTTTATTTGAGAGTGTTTTTGAGACATCAATTAATTCAGATGGTATAAAGGTTGCCTCACCACTTGGTTTAATAGCTCTAAAGTTATTTAGGTCGAAAACAAATGATAGGGATAGAGTTGATATAATAGAACTTTGTAGATATTGTTATGAGAATAATATAGAATTGGATATAACTAATTTTGAGTTGACCGAGGAAGAGATGTCTATTTTCAATGAAATAAAAAATAATATTGATTTTGATTCTATATCAGAGAATAAATACCTATTGGAATATAATTCAAATTTAAGAAATGGAATTTATAAAAAAATTGAATTTGATGAATATGAGATATTTCTATTTGAAGAAAAATATGGGGAACCAAGATTTCATTTTGGTAGAAAATATAACGGTGATAGAAAATATAAAGACTTTCAATTTTCAATATCATTAACCAAACCATTTGATGGTTCTAAAATTAAAGTTTTGGAATCAAGCACTGGTTATAAATCTTTTAATGGTTTTGAATCTGATGAGGGGTTTTTAAAAGATTGGATAAAGGAAAATATTACACAACTTAAAAATGATTGGAATATTCTAAATAAAAGAAAATTAAAATGAGGATTAAAAAATACCAACAATTTTTTAGAATCACAAACTAATGATATGTGAAATAAAAAAAGATATTAATATATAAACTCATCATGACTTACTATATCACTTACTTAAAAGACAAACTGGGTCAAAATTACTTAGGAATTAGAATAGACCAATCGCAAGTTCAACCTTACTTAGATGAATTAAAAAAATTAATCGGAGAAGCAGATTTCACTAAATTTACCGATAATCAAAAATTAAGAGATGGTGCTAAATACCATATAACTGTTATTGGAGTTGCTGACTACGGAAGATGTATACAACATTTTGGAATGGATAAATTTATCAACGCACTTGACCAAAGAATATTCCATTTCGAAATAGATGACCTACAATTTCAGGGCTTAGGAACAGCACAAGATGGTCCAAATAGATGTTTTTTTGTAGTTTGTAAATCAGATAAATTAGCCGCCGTTAGAACCAGATTCGAACTGAGTGAATTAGACCCACATATCACTTTGGGATTTGATAAAAAAGATGTGCATGGTGTTAGAAAAAACCAGATTTTAAAAAAAGGTCCTAAATTTTTAAAACTTTTAGAAATCGAATATTATAAAAGTCGAAATTGGGAGTTCGTTAAAAAAATCGGAAACTTTAATTTCGATAGGAGCTTAGACCTAATGCCGGTTGAATTAACCGAGAGTATTTTGACTCTTAAGTGCGGTGGTCATTATATACAGGTAATTTATTTAGAGGATGGTGAAAAATTCTGGGTAGGAACATCATCTGCAATCGCTGATGAAAAACCGGTATTAACAGATGCTCAAATTGAACAGATTTTTAATAAATATAATTAATAACTATGGAAATATACAGATATTACAATTTAGATGAATGCGTGGATAGAAAGTTAATCAACAAAACACTTAAATCATATCAAAAAGAAGGAAAAATTGACTATTCAATTGACCGTGATATACTGACTATTGAAGATATTGAATTAGATGATGATGACATTCAATATTTATCTGAACTGTTTGAAGAAAATAGTGTTTTTGCTGACACTGACCGAAATGATGACGATGATAGTGATGATGACTATTTTCCTGATTACGACGACGATTACAACGACGACTATTAAAAGTTTTTTTTTGCCACATTCAATTTTTTTTACTAAATTTGTCTATTATGGATGGTTTTACAATAAACACAAAAACAACTGGATTTGGTTCTCCTGCTCGGGCTTACTCAACAAAAAGATTAGATCCAAACGACTTACTTATAACAGACCCTTATTCAACATTTTTTTTTCAATGGGAAGGTGAAGAAAAAGGGGGCTTAAGTCCGGGTGATTATTTAGTGGTTGATAGAGCCGCTTTGCCAAACCCAGATGATTTGGTTGTTTTTAATGGCGAAGAAAAACTTGAATTGGATTTATTTAATAACATCAACCCTGATAAACTATGGGGTGTAATAACTTGGAAATTATGCCAGTTAAAAAAATAGCAATCATCGATTGTAATAATTTTTACGTCTCTTGTGAAAGGTTATTTAATCCCTCTCTTAAATCAAAGCCAACAGTAGTTCTTTCAAACAACGATGGTTGTGTTATTGCTAGAAGCCAGGAGGTTAAAGATATGGGTGTTAAAATGGGACAACCTGTCTTTAAACTAGAACAATCAGTTAAAGAAAAAATGCACAAGTTTTCTTCTAATTATGTGCTTTATGGTGATATCTCTGATAGAATTTCAAATATCCTAAAAAGATTTTGCGATAGAGTAGAAGTTTATTCCATTGATGAGTCATTTTTAGACCTTAGTGATATACCGGACTCCGAGATAGTCGACTATTTACAAATCATTAAATCCGAGGTGCTTAGACTAACTGGAATTCCGGTATCTATTGGAGTGGGTCCAAATAAAACAATTGCTAAGTTGATGAATTATGTTGCAAAGAAAGATTCAAAGTGGGCCGGTGTTTGTTCTTATTGGACTGGTCCAAACATTGATGATTTAGACATTGAAGATGTTTGGGGAATCGGCAGGAAGTGGAAAAAAAAGTTAAATTCAATTGGTGTTGATTATATAGGGCAATTTAAGGAAATGTCACCATATCAAGTAAAAATGATGTTTACCGTAGTCGGATATAGAACCTGGATGGAGCTACATGGGAGTTTTGTTTATGACATTGAAACTAAATTCAAAAAACCTAAAGTGGTTACTTCTTCTAGGAGTTTTGGTAGAACCGTTTGGCAAAAAACACAAGTCCAAGATGCCATTTGGAATTTTATAGAAGACGCTTCGTCTAAGTTAAAATCTGAGCAGTTAAAAAGTAAAACTGTTTTAATTTTTGCAACAACCAACCGTTTTGAAGATGATTATTTTGTTTGGTCAAAAAAAATACAATTATTCGAACCATCGAATGATATTCAAAATATTTGGAACGAAATATTTGACCTACTTGAAGAAATTCCAACTAAACTTTGGGCTAAGGCAGGAGTTATGTTTTTTGATTTGGTTCCAGAAAACTTCCATTCGCCTAAATTATTTAACGAACAATTTAGTCAAAAACAAAAACCCGAAATTAAAAACCAAATGTGGATGACACGCCGCGATTTTCTTTCAAAAAATTGGACTACTGATTGGAGTGATGTCCCTAAGTTAAATTAATCTATATTTTAGAATTAATATATAATTCTATGAGAAGAATTAAATATTTTTTAGAATTTGTTAGAGAAAGCCAAATCTCAGATACAAAATCTGAATTTCTACCAGAATGGACTTATGATGGTTTATCAAAGCAGCTGAGATGTAGTTTAGATGAGGTCAAAAATTTTGAGACGTGGTTAAAAACAAAAATAAATCCGGGTAAATCCTTTTTTGGCTCTCTTGTTAATAGATACGATAGGAGTCGTCCGGTGATGAAAGAAAAAGAAATTTTTGACAAAATCGAAACACTTGATGATTATTATCACATGTGGCTGGATTATAACAGTGAAAAAGATAGCACGCCAGTAAATCACGGTGATGATGAACTGTGATTTATTTTACCAACTTTGACTTTTATTTTTTACAACTTTGAAAAGCGCCTTTTCAATGTTATACCCATTATTGATAAAGTATTTTAGACTATCGACATTACAGTGTGCATAAATATTTTTATCCGAGTCCCAAATTTTGGATTCTCTGTAATTCCAAAGTAATTTATAGATACCTCTTCCTCGCCAATCGTCGTGAACATAGGCATGACAGAGATAAATAACTTTCTCCTGTTCAACATAAGATACAACTCCAACGAGTTTATCTTTGATGATACAACCAAAGTAAACAGCATTTTTGTCTAGGAGATCCGGTTTAATTTGACCAAATGCTTCTTCAACCTTTTCATAACTTACTTTTGTTATTTCCATAAGTTGTTATACTATTTTAGATTTATAAGTTTAGAGTATGATAATCTTTTTGCATTTTCCGGTTTCAACTAATTTAAGAAAATAAACTCCAGAGTGTAATCTGATATTTTCAGATACTTTTTTAGCCGATTTAGTCAAAACCAACCTACCATTTTCATCTACAATCAACCAATCTTTAGTGGAATCATTTACAACTGTTATGTCACCAAAACTGGGATTTGGATAAACGTTAATCAACTGGATTTCTGATACACCCACCTCTAAAGTAGAATCGCTTAGTGCCGGCCAGTCAGCTGGGTTGTCAATTAGAGAAGGTAGCGTATCTAAAACTGGTGGATAAACCGTTTGTAAATAGACTACAGTGTCAATTTGGCAACCGTGAGCGTCTTCTAAAGTAATATGGTAGTAACCAGAGTCTAAATTGGAGTTTTGTAAACCAGTCATTCCATTAGACCAGGAGGTGACTACAGGTTGTTGTAGACCAGATGGATTAATTAAAATTTGACCTGCTGACTGAGTCCAACTGGTGGATATTTGAATGTTTGTTTGTGAAAATTGTGAAGCCGCTAAAACGGCTGCTGCGCTGTTTAGCCTGCCGGAGCCAAGTAGACCTAAGTATGATGTGTTATTTGGATAGATATCTACACTGGTCGATTTTAGTATAAATTCAATATCATAATTAGTGAGACACGGATTTTTAGTCAACATAAGAGCAATTGTTCCGGTAACAAAAGGAGCCGCATAAGAAGTACCTGAAGACTCGATATACCAGCCGGATACTGGACAAATCGGCACATCGTATCCTGGAGCTACTAAATCTACAGTTAAATTGTGTTGATGTGTAGATGTGGTATCACCGGATATTGTTTCGTGGTTATCAGTTTTTCCAATTGAACTTACGCTAAAAACTTGAGCATAAGAGGCAGGGTAAACCGCAGCTCCTGCCCAGCCGCAAGTGTTTCCGTTACCGGCAGCTGCTACTAAAAATGTTCCTAAAGACCAGACTTCATCAATTACATCTTTTTCATATTGATTGAAAAAACAGCCCGAAGTCCAACTAATGTTTACTACATCAACGCCATCATAGGCCGCTTGTAAAATTCCGTTATAGTTCATGTTATAAAAGTTGATACTTGAGTTAAAACCAATAGAACTTAGCCCGATGCCGTTGTCAGTATTTCCGGCAGCAATTACAGAAACAGCATTTCCGTGAGAAGTAGTTTGGGTATTGTTCTGGTCCCAATATAAAACTTTACCGACTAACTCTTCATGTGTCACATCTATATTTTGATCAGAAATGCCAATTTTGAAACTAGCACTGCCTTTGGTTATATGCCAAGCTTGATTAGAGCCAATTAAGTCGACTGCCCAGTTTGAACCAGAAAATAAGTTCCAATCGTTGGGAGTGTAGAGTGGTTGATAATTTGGTGATAATTGAGCCGAGTCTGATCCAACAACGCGATTAATTGACGATTGTAAATCTTTGATATCACATTGACAACTTATTTCCCAGATAGTAGATAGTTTTTTTGATTTTGCCACAGGCAAAGCTTTTTTAATGTCTGTGATTTGATATTGTTGAATGGAATTATCGATGATTGAATCTTGAAAAGACCATTTTTGATTTATAAATTTTGGCTCATTTTCTAATCTTATCCAGATGGATTTTTGACAAAATAAATTGAACGAGATTAATAGAATTATTAAAAGTGATAAATTTTTCATTGGGTTTTTTTTATTTTATATATAAATCAAATTTCGCGGAGATGTTTGTGTTTATTGAGTTTTAGAGAAATTACACAGATATACATAGCATTAAATAAGTAAAAATACTTAATTAGGATTTTAAAAATAATAGATAATAAACACGACTAAAAAAATATAAACATTTCTCTATTTTCAAATAAAAACCGTATGAAAAAAATATTATTTATAATTTTAACTATTTCTAATTTCTGTTTCTCACAGAACATATCAGAATACCAATTAATTGATTGGGAAAATAACCATAAACAATCATACAACAAGATTCAAAATGGTCAAGCAGAGCTAAAAAAAGACAAAGAAAACTATCAATTATTTACTACTAATTCAAAAGTGAATCAATTGGTTTGTGATTCAATTGATAATTTAAGATTAAGATTGGGACTAAGACCAGGATCAATTAGTTATCAAACAAATTGGGTTAATGGACTTACCCTCGACTTTTGTGAAATGTTCTCGGATTCCCTAAATCAACCGGTAATACTTAGGGTAAAAAATTCAGGTGATAGGTGCAAAGTTTGCGCCAAATCGATATTTGACGTACTTAAAAAAGACTCCAGTATTTCATCAATCATTAAAAACAAGAGACTAAAAAAATACTCTACTCTTTATTTTCAATCAAGCTTAGATGGCGAGTGGTCTTCTTCATTTATCATTTTTTGCTATAAGATGAGATGGCGAAAAACCGAGATTATTGGGTATGAATTACCAGATGATTTAAGATAGATTAGAAAAAGAGAGAAATCCATTGAGCTGTTTTGTATCCAGCAAATGCTCCCAGTGCAGCAGACCCAGGAAGGATAATAAATCGACCTAATCTTGTTTGGTATTTAGCCCTGTTGACAATATATGACATCAGACTATAGTAGACTAGAAAGTTAATAAAAACCATAACATCTAGCTCTTTAGAGATAAAAAGAACTATTGAGTTTCCAACAAAGCCCCAAAGAAAATTTGTGATAGTTTCTCTAATTAGTTCACCTGGTGTGGTAATTGCCCCATAGATATTGATTTTTTTTTGTAAAATACCACTATCTTTGTTGACCTTACTTTCTTTTTCTGCTTTTTGTTTCATATAATTTAATATCACCAAATGTGATTTTGTTTAATCTATTTTTGGACAATTCTGATTAAATTACTATATTTGTAGTATGATAAAAAATTGTCAAGAGTGCCCCTATATTATTAGAAACCGTCATAATGATAAATTTGTCGAGTTTGTAAATAAGTTGGGACTCAAACACAATTGTCATATGACACCGGGTGTCAAAGATTTTTGGAATATTAATAATAAAAAATGGGAATGTTATGGTCGAAAGAGAGATAATTTACGGAGTTTGTGATAAAACAGGAAAATGCGATTCATATTTTGGGTTCTTCAAAAATATCGAAGATGCCAAGCACGAAGTTGAGCTGCAGGCAAGTAGACTTAAAGAAGACTTGGGTATGATGGACATTCAAATCCAAAACGATAGAGCGCTATTTGATGATAAATTAGTAGTGGTAATTCATAAATATGTATTGAGATGAAAGAAATAGAAACAAAATTTGGAACCTATATAGAAAGAGAAAACGACCCTACAAAATTGACTGGTGATAAAATCAAGGTCTTTGTAGAGAGATTGAAAAAAATTGGAATTGAGGTTAAACTTGTGGGTAATTTCCCTTGGGTTTATATTGATGAGATCTGTGGTAAAAAAGTGGAAGAAAAATTTCGTGGAAATCATGGGTTTACTTTGATATTTCTTCCAGGTAGAAATGATAGTCCACCATCAGAGTTTACGGACATTACAGAAATATTCAAACTTATACGAAAGTATAATAAAGAAGCGAAATTTAGACAAATTGAAAAGTTCAAAGCGCAGATTGAGATTTTGAATGAGATTAGAGGTGGATTTAATACGGATAATAGATTTTATATTGATGATAAAATTGAACAACTTGAACAACAATTAAAAGAAATTAGAAAATGAAAAATAATAAATTGTTCTTGGATGACATTAGAATTCCAAAGGAGGCAATTAATCTAGTTCCCAATGGGTTTAATGATTTTTATTTACAGAACGATTGGGATATCGTAAGAAACTACGACGAGTTTGTTTTACATATAGAAATGAATGGAGTACCTGAGTTTGTATCATTTGATCATGACTTGGCTGATTTCCACTACAAATTGGAAAAAACTGGTCTTGACTGTGCAAAATTTCTTGTTGAATATTGCGCTGACGAAAATTTGCGATTGCCCCAATATCTGGTTCATTCGGCCAATCCGTCTGGAAAAGAAAATATTGAGAAGTTTTTAGAAAACGCCAAAAAACATTTAAACATATAAATATGAATTTAGACAAATTAACAATCGGAGAACTTATTTCATTAAGAGATGAAGTTAATGGTAGAATATATGAATACACCGATGGTTATTTATACATTTGTTCCGTTCGACAATTTGGAAGTGTTTGGGAAGAAAGACCAAGTAGTTTATGGTCTCTAAAGGAACTTTGCGATTCATACAATGGTCACAACGGCATTGTCGATGTTTATACTAACAACGCTAATTTGAAATTTCCAGAAATGGAATTTTACAACTGGGGTGATGTTTTTTATATTAAATCAGAATATGATTATCGCGAGTGGATTAAATTTAGAAAAGAAAAAAAATTCATTGAAGATGTCACTCAAAGAGTTAATGAGTGGGAAGAGTGCAAAGACAAACCATTAATGAGGCGACCTATGTTTGATCCCATCTGGACTAAAGAACAGGTCGAGGAGTTTACTAATGAGTTTAGGAGTAAGACTTGGGATTTCACCGAACCAATCAGTTTAAAGGTAGAAGATTAAAATGAACATTAAAGATTTTTCGATTCCCAAAACCGCCGGTTGTTATCTTTTCAAAGATGACAGGGATCAAATTATTTATGTTGGAAAATCTAAATTTCTACCTAAAAGAGTCACCAGTTACTTTCAAAAAAACCATACTTGTCAGAAAACAATAAAATTAGTCACTGAGATTAATTCAGTTGATTTCATATCTACTGAATCTGAAAATGAGGCTCTTGTTTTAGAAGAAGATTTAATCAAACTCTATAAACCAAAGTGGAATATAAAAGGAAAAGACGATAGAACAATTAGAAGTCTTTTGCAATTAGGTGAAGGAGATTGGAAAAAAATTGATTTAGTTTTTCCCCACCAACAAATCACCGGTGAAATCTTAGCCGAGTTTACATCAGGTCAAGTGGCAAGAGAATGCCAAGATATATTAGGTCAGCTTTTTGTACTTCGCAGTTGTTCTTATAATTTGACTTTGGAAAATATCGAGGCTAAAAAATTCAAACCGTGTTTAGACTATCATATTGGAAAATGCCAGGCTCCCTGCATTGGTTTAGCAAGTAGAATCGAATATTTAGACTCGATTAAGAGGATTAGAGAAATATTTAATTTTAATTTTAGCCCAGTTGAAAAGAAATTCAAAAAGCAAATGAAGTGGCACTCTGACAGATTAGAATTTGAAAAGGCAGCTGTTATTAAAAATAAACTGGAATTATTGGATAGACTAAAGGGTCTGATAAAGCCCCTTGAAGTAGTTAAAAAAAGAAAAACAGCCGATGATATTAAACAAAAACTGGGCTTAAAATTTACACCAATTGTAATCGATGCTTTTGATAATTCACATACTTCTGGAGTTGATGTTGTTTGTGGTATGGTTAGATTTACCCTTTTTGAGGCCACAAAAAATGAATGGCGAAAGTTTAATATTAAAGAAGGTTCAGGAGCCGATGATTTACGCAGCTTCAGTGAAGTTTTAAGAAGGAGATTCAAAAGATTAATAGAAGAAAAACTCCAGATACCAAATTTAGTTATCATTGATGGTGGTAGAACCCAGTTATCGGTGGCTTTGGCTATTATTAAAGAATTTGATTTATCTGATAAATTAGATTTGATTTCGATATCAAAAGGAGTTGGTCATAAACCAAGAACTATACACCTAACTTCTGGTGAAGATGTCGAGATTGATAAATTTTTCGAACTGGGTCATATTTCAAATGAAGTCCATCGATTCTCACTGCATACACATAGAGTTAAAAGGGGTAAGTCGCTATTTGGTAAGTAGAAAATTCTATTTAATAATTAGAAATTAATATATACCAAATATGGATATTATTAAATTCACTAAATTTTTCAAACAGTTAAATGAGGCACAAACTCTTGATTTGCCGATTTTAGACGTAGTTATTGACGACAGTGGATTAATCTATAATGGTGAAGAAGCCCCGCTGATTAAGGGGAGTGTTGAAAGGGCAGCTGGTAGAAAAGTTGTCAGGATATTAGGAAAAGATAATAAACTCTATCCTGCTGGAATTGATAAAAATGGAAATGTCATTTCGGTAAACAAAGATGAAGAAAACAGGGCATTAAATTTCTTAGGAGAACCAATTAAAGTTCCACAACACATTCAAAAAAAGTATAAAATTGGATTTGACTATTATTATGATGCTCCTGATTGTGATTACTATGCAGTTATTCCAATTATACCAACAGGTTGGGTCAATGTAAAAATTGATATGGAGATTGTTAAAAGGGTAAAAAGATTTGCTAAAAATTTAGGAACAAACAATAGGGGCTATGAGTCTTTTATATCAAAATTGTCTGAATTTGAAAAATTATCAAAGTTGAACCGTTCACAACAATATATCTCCAGATTAAAAAGGGGCACAATTCAAAAGGAGATGTCAACTATTCTACTCCTACACTACATAAATGAAGTTAAAGACTTTTTTAACCCATCACAAAGTGGATTTCTTTTTGAGTCATTTATAGCCGGTTTGATACCGGATTCCAGAGTTAAAGAAGACAATTCACCAGTTGATATCAGAACAGCTAAAGACCGATATCAATTAAAATTTGTAGACCATAAAACACAATATGTCGATGTCACAAAGGACACTTTACCAAACCTATCACCGTGGTTAGAACACTATATGATTGCCTTAAAATTCGTTGATAAAATTGAATTATATATCATTGGTGGGCAAGAATTAGAAAGGAGATGGGAAGCAGGAACTTTAGAGGGTCTAATTACTGCTGGGGGAAAACCCGATCCGATTACAGGTAAAGTCAAAAGTGGTCCAAAATTTTCAATGAGTAAAGTAATATCACAATCTTCTGATTTTGGACTGGTAAAAAAATTTACTATTGAATTAAACGATATTGAGGGAAGGATTAAAAACTTAGGTGAAAGTCTTAAATCAACACTTGATGAACTTTATAAAGAATTAAGCGAGTTTCAATTTAATGTTGAGACAATCATCACCGGTGTAAATGAAAAGGGTAAAGTGATTAGAGACCAAAGTGAGTTTGAAGTTTATTATCTTTTAGCAAACAGAAATATTTTAAATCTTAAAGATCATTTGCAGAAATTGGTTGAAGATATCAACAAATAATAATCAAACTCGACATTTTAATAATCCAAACCACTGGTCTATTCAATTAGTTAAATATTTGATTTTTTAATTGTTAAAACTCTTAATCATTTATTTATATATATCATAAATCCGATAAATTATGAAAATTTCTAAGTTTATTAATCTTATTTTTATAACACTTTGTGTTAGGATATTTTCACAGTCAATCACTTTTAATTATACCGGATCGCCTCAAACTTGGGTCGTGCCACCGTGTGTTACACAGATTAACGTCACTGCGGCTGGGGCTAAAGGTGGTGGTGCTGTTGGTGGAAATGGCGCCGTGATATCAGCGACTCTAACTGTGACTCCTGGTCAAACACTAAATATCTATGTAGGTGGAATGGGAAGTTGTGGAAACAATTCTGGTGGTTGGAATGGTGGAGCAACTGGTTTTGCCTCTAACCCGGCTAATGTCAGCTATAATTCTTGTGGAGGAGGTGGTGCCTCTGATATTAGAATTGGAGGAAACGCCTTAGCTAACCGAGTTATGGTTGCCGGTGGAGGTGGTGGAAAAGGTGGAGGATCAACCACCACTATACAAGGTGGGGCTTCAAACTGTAATAACGGCGCAAATGGTCAAAATTCATTTGGATTCGGTGGTGGCGGTGGAACTCAACTCAGCGGAGGTGCTGGTGGAACCCCGTGGGCTGGAACCCCTCCTGGTGGAAGTTCTGGTGTGTTGGGTAACGGTGGTCAAGGTGGATTGTGGCAAACTGCATCTGGTGGTGGTGGCGGAGGCGGCTACTGGGGCGGAGGCGGTGGTGGAAACGACGGTTGTTGCACCGGAGCCAATGGTGGAGGCGGCGGAGGTGCTGGTTCATCTTTAGTTCCGGCAGGTGGAATCTGTGTTGCAAACAACAACAACGGAAATGGATATGTCACTATCACTTGGGTGTTAGGAACTACCATCAATGTTCAAAACGGTGGACCCTACTGCGCTGGTCAAACAATAAATTTATCGGCCACTAATGGTGCTCTCAGTTATCAATGGTCTGGTCCAAATGGTTTTCAATCGAATCTACAAAATCCAACTATTACAAATTCTACACCACTTGATAGTGGAATTTACACGCTAACTTATACTTCACAAAACTGCAATAACACAACAACGACACTTGTTGTAGTCAATACCCCAATAAACCCACAGTTTTCTGCCATAAACCCGATTTGTCAATTGGCTCCAGTCCCACAATTACCAGGGCTTTCAAATAATAATCCACCAATACTGGGAAGTTGGAATCCTGCAACAATCTCATCACAGGTGGTTGGAACATCTAATTTGATATTTACACCTAATGCAAATTTCTGTGCTAACACGGCAATACTTTCAGTCACGATTTTACCAAATGAAACCCCTACATTTAATCCAATAAACCCGATTTGTATAGGAACTCAACCGCCACAGTTGCCAAATCCATCTACAAATCCAACCCCGTATGTAGGCAGTTGGTCACCGGCTCTGATTTCCACAGTTTCGGCCGGTCAATTTAATTTTCAATTTACCCCAAATGCTGGTCAATGTGCGGTGCCAACTCAGATTGTGGTTACAATATTGAATTACACCGAGCCTACTTTTGCGCAAATTAATCCAATTTGTCAGTTTACCTCCGGGGTTCAGTTGCCGGTAAGTTCAACTAATCAACCGGCAATTTTGGGTAGTTGGAATCCTAGTCAAATTAACACACAAACTGCTGGAATTTTTACCTACGAGTTTACTCCGAATCCTTTTCAGTGTGCTGATACAGCTTCTATGCAAATTGTAATTAACCCGCTTATCATTCCACAGTTCAATGTTGTAAGTCAAGTTTGTCAGGGTGATGTTGGTCCCAACTTTCAAACCGTATCTAATAACGGTATCACTGGAACTTGGACACCACCAGTGATAGATAGCTCAATACCTGGTTCTTTTCAGTTTCAATTCACACCAAATCCTGGTCAGTGTGCTGATACGATAGCTACGAACATTAATATAGTTCCATCTATACCACCTCAATTTCAATCTGATACTTTATCTGGTTGTAATCCACTACAAGTTAGCTTTACAACTACTCCGGTTTTAGGAGCTCAGTATCAATATTTCTGGAATGGAAACTCGCTTGGTGTTGGAAATAATATCAGTTATATGTTTACTACATCAGGATGTCATACTATTACTTTAGAGTATAATTTACTTGGATGTATTGAAACTACTACTTACCAAGATTATATCTGTATTGAGAATTATCCAAACACCAGTTTTATTGCCGTTCCCAATGTGCTTTCTTCTACATCTGAAACAATCGATTTTACTAATACAACTGTTGGTGCGATTAGCTATTTTTGGGAATTTGGTGATGGTCAAACTGGGGACCAATTTCAAGGACCACACTCATATGTCGCTGTAACTGAAAACATTTTAGTTCAATTAACCGCCTCAACAGCACTTGGGTGTAGCACTAAATATCAACTAACACTACCAGTAATTACCCAGCCAATTTATTATGTTCCAAACACCTTTACACCCGATACCGACGAGCATAATCGCACTTGGTATCCAGTATTTACAACCGGGTTTGACCCCTATAATTTTGAATTAAGAGTCTATAATAGGTGGGGTGAAGTAGTATGGGAATCACACGACTCCAAGGCCGAGTGGGATGGAACTTGGGGCAAAGATGGATTGGAAGTTCAAAATGGTATTTATAGCTGGGTGATAAAATATCAAAGTTTAGAAACCGCTGATAAAAATGTTGTTTCAGGATTTTTGAATGTTTTAAGGTAATGCGTAGAGTTTTAATTTTTCTTGGCCTTCTTCTATCTTTACTGATTCAATCTTGCGGTAGTTTATCTTCTTTAAATTCAGGTGATTTGACAGGTAGTTGGAAAATAAAGCAACAAAAAGTTTATTTGATTGATTCTTCTGATATCAACATCTACTTTGCAGACACAAATTTAATACTCCCAATTTCTGCAACAGAAAATAAAATAACACATCCTCAAAAACTACATAAACAATCTTTTGATTTAGATGTTGTTTATATTCCAGTCAAATTGAGATTTCAACAAGACACCATTCCAACTCAAATAAGTAGCAATTTGAACGCTCAAATTTATTTGGGATTGAGATGGGATTTTTCAAACCTTTCTTACCAGAAACTGATGTCTAATAGATGGTTGCTTCAAAAAAAACATTTCGCTATTTCAACAGGTCTGGTGTTTGGTGTTGGTGGAACTTCAATTTCATACTATAACACCAAAAACAAATACTCTGGTCAATATGATGGAATCGTGTTGACTTCGGGTGTTTCTACCATATTAGCCTATAAAAACTTGACTTTTGGAGGCAGTCTGTGCATTGACCAATTGACTAATCAGCATAAAAACCTTTGGATTTATCAAAAAAAGCCATATTTTGGTCTTGTTGTTGGATTAAACATCAACTAATTGCTAAATTAAACTACAATCTCCTATGACACTAAAACAAATAGAAACAAGAATTTTTGAAGTCCGTACTGAATTATCAGAAATCAGAAAAAAATTGTCAAAACTTTCCACTGAACTTAGTGACCTAAGAATCAATAGACACACCAGTCTTATGGACTCGTTTTCTAAATATCTCCATATCAATCAGACGGTTGAATTTTTTAAGGTTTTTGGAAATGCAGAACAAGTTTATATTAAAAAGACTGGTATCACCCAAATAGAACTGGTCGATAAGGGCGAAATGTGCCAGCTTATCAAAAAAAATGAAAAATCATTTGTGTTTAAAAGATTACAAGATGGCACTTTTTGGAATATCAAAATTGAAACTCTTTACCATACAATGACTTCTGATAAAAAATTTGAACAATCACTGATCACTTTTACCAATAGAATTGAAAATTTAGATAAAATATTTGAAGATTAAATTTAATTTTGTATATTTACGGCATGAAATTATTTTTAGTGGACACTCACACCGGTCTTAAAGTTCTTAAAACAAAAGAAGAAGTAGTAAAACTGCTAACTCAATTAGACGACTCTGCTTCTCTTAAAAAAGATTTGGCCAAGTTTCGAGTCACTGAAATTGAAGCCGAGATAGTTTCAGATATTTCTGGTTTAGAAATGGTGTCACAGTTTCGAAATGAGATGGCACGAGAAAATAAATTAAACTCTACCTTAGGTGATACTTTTTCGACTTTAGTTTTAGAGTTAAAGGACTATATCAAACAATTTGGCAAATCGGGCCCACAAAAGGATAATTTCTTAAAAAAACTACAAATCACACCCTTTGTTAAGGCTTCTATTTCCAAGTTGTTATCAGCAAATGTTGATTTTATCCTTTATGAAGTTCCTATTTCACTGGAAAATTCAGATGATTATTACAAACTGCTCTTAAAAATTCACAAATTTAGAAAAATCGAAGAAACTTTTGCAAGAGAAACTTATAACAGCTCCGGGCATTTACATTCAAGAGCCAACTGTGTCACTCCGCAAAGAATCATTGAAAGTTTTAATGGGGTTAAAAATTTAAAGTGATATTGATATATAAAAAAATTAAAGTTAAAAATGGAAAATAATGAGAAACAAACGGCTGTTGATTGGTTAGTTGAACAGTACAAAAAAGTCGGTGGAATTTCTATTAGCATGGCAGAAAAAGCCAAAGAAATGGAAAAAGAGCAGATGGGTTATAGTGGAGAAGATGTAATTAAAATAGTAGAAAAAAGTCGAGAAACGGGATTAACTGCCGAATATCTTTTACTTACCTATAAACAACAGGGTTAAAAATTTAAAGTGGTAGATACCTAAAGTTTTTAACCTCAAAGAAATATTGACGGTCTAAATCAATAATATCTTTTTGTAAAGAGTTATTAATTATCACATTCATTTTGTGACCCATTATCTGAGACATTGACTCCTCATCAGAAACCACTCTTACCAATTTATTATCATAATAAAATTTCAGCGAATCAGGCTGCCATTCTAATTTATAGTTTATCCACGACTTAGAAGGGTCTTTTAAGGAAAATCGGTGTTTTTTAGCACCTAATGAATAATTCTTTGGAGAAGTTCCAAGATGGATATTAGATTCACACCTCCAAATTTTTCCAAAAATCATTTCTCCAGACCAGTTAAAATAAGAACCCCCTGAATTTGAATAAGCTTCTATAATATCAATCTCTGGTGGCCAAGATTTCCAAGACCAGGCCCAAAATGCTGGCCAAGCAAAAGGTTGCCTGTGTGGTAATTTAGCATCCAATTCAAATGTGCCATACGAGAATTGTTCGGTGCAGGAAACTAAACCAACTCCGAAAGGAATTATACCGGATTCAAATTGCTTTGGGTTTTTTTGAACTCCTAATTTTAAGACATCACCTTCTAAAACAACTTGTGACGGGTCATACCAAACTTTTGACCCACCTGGATGGTGGTCTCCCCATCTTTCTTGTGTTATCCATTCAAAACCAGACCAATTTATTCTTTTCATATTTTTATATATTGGAGTTTGAAAATTGGAAGTTGGATGTTCCGATCTTTTGGCAAAGTTTACAGAAGTAATGAAAAATATTGCTGAAAATTATTAATATTTCTTTATTTTTCTTATATTTGTATAAATAAATTAAAAATGAGAAAATATTTTAAATGTGTTAAATCAGTTCCCACAGAATCAAGTTATATTACTGAAAATTCAATAGTTGTTTATCAGGAACTGAGAAAAAAAAGAGGATCTAAAGATATCAATATTTTCGCTCAAGGGGCAGACAGTAAGCTCAACATAAATATTTTTAATGATTTGGTATCAAAAAATATACTTATCGAGATTAGTGAAAATCCTGAGTTAATATCTTATGTAAATTCTTATGTTATCGAACCTAAAGAGTTCTCTGATAGAAAAAAATTGATTAGTGATTCAAGGAGAGATCTTCCACAATTTGAAAGTATTATTTCTACTATCGCCACTTGGGTATTTTCTACTAAAGGTAGTCCAGCTGTTACTTTAACTACTGAGAAATCTTTTATTGAAAATCCTGATAAATTACTAACTGAGACATTTTTTAGAGGTGGAATGAAAGCCAAACCAGGATCACCATTTAAAAATAGAGGAACTAGACAAACTTCAATCTCTGATGTTATGAAATGGGAAAGTGATGATACAACTCTTTTACCTAACGGTATTAGAAAATCGGACTCATGTTCTTATCAAATGAGTTGTCAAATTTTTGATAAAATACTTACAGACATACTAAGTATAATAGATATACCACAGGATTTTTACAATTATTTTCTATCAAAGGGTTATAAATCCAGAGAAAGAAAATTAGTAGATTACTATTATGGAACAATTATTCATTGGGAGTTATTTAAACAAAATACACACCATTCTAAGGTAAAAGGATTAGAGTTCTGTCACTTAAATCCGGAATTAGAATATACAACACATGTTGATAATGTAACAATCGGAACATCCGAAAGCAACAGACATCAAGGCGGCTACTCAATTGATTATACATTTAGAAAGATACTTATTAAAAAAATTTATGATTTAATTTCTAACGATGATAACTATTTAGAATTGCAATCTGAGTTAGAACTCTTAACAGAAGATCAACTTTTATTTAAGCTTACTAATCTAAAAACAAAATAATTTACATTTTTTGTCAATCATTTTACAATTTTTGTAAAACAAATATTTATATATAGTATATAAGTATAAATGGTAATACCATAAAAAAATAAAAATTATAAAATGAGTAACATTAATTCAGCAATTGAGTCTTGCCAAGACGCAATTAGAAACATCGACGGTTTAACATCATCTGATGCATTTGATGAAATGAGTAAAATATTATTTTGTTTAATGAATCAAAATTCAATATTCACAACATCTGATGTTAGAGATTTCTTCAAAGAAATCTATACAAAAAATCCAGATATTTTTCAAGGAGAGAATATAAATCTAAAAGATAGCACAATAGATACTATCTTATCTATTCTGTCTGAATTTGATCTGTTTAATGAAACAGAAGACGTAAAAGGAAGAACTTTTGAGAAATTCTTAGGAAGAACCTTTACAGGAGATTTAGGACAATTTTTTACACCAAAAAAAATTGTAAATTTTATATCAAAACTCACACATGAGATAATTAAAAAGTATGGTATAAAGGTTGAGAATGTGTATGATCCTACTTGCGGTAGTGGTGGATTTTTGGTGGATTTTAATAGAATATATGGGAATGATATAAAATACTATGGAACTGATATAAATCCTAGAATTATATCTGTGTGTAAAAGAAACCTCTTAGCACATAATATAACAAATTGTGAAGTTAGTAATAGTGACTTCATAGACACAACAAAGGAAAATTTCTTTGATGTTATCTTAACAAACCCACCTTTCGGTGTTAAAGAAAAGAGAAAAGATAGACTGGATAACTTTTTCCTATCAAAAGGAAAAAAAGAAGAAGTTCTAGAGGTTATTTTTATAGAAAAGATTATAAAATCACTTAAAAAGGGTGGAATAGCTGCTATAGTTTTACCAGATGGCATTTTAAATAACTCAAGTGATTTATTTGTTAGAAAATATATTTTAGGAAATTGTGATTTATTAGCATCTATTGATTTACCTGAAAATACATTTAAATCATCAGGAACTGGTTGTGACACTAGTGTTATATTCATTAGAAAGAAAATAGACAATAATGACTCTAAAACATTTTTATTCTACCCAAAAGAGGTTGGATTTGAAAGAAAAACAAAATTAGCAAAAGAAATAGATCAAGATGATTTACAGGTTTGTATATCCTCTTTCATAAACAATCATAAATATTTTGAGTATGAAATAAGCGATTCACGATTTGACGCTAAGTATTATTTATTGAAGAAAAATGGAAATAATCTATCTTCAATTTGTGAAAAATCAGGATATAGAGTTAGACCATTCGATGGATTAAAAAAATATATTGAATTTTCCAACATAGATGATTTTGGATTTATAAACGGATGTGATGAAATGGAATATAATGATTTACCATCGAGAGCAAAGATAGTTGTTAAAACAGGAGACTTAATTTGTGCTAGATTAAAACAATCATCAGATAGAATAGCTATAATTACAGAAGAATATAATGAATGTGTAGTAAGTACAGGTTTTGTTGTAATACGAGCAAAAGAGTTTAACCCTGAATTTATATTAGCTTTATTAAAGTCCGAAAACATTCAAACTCAAATAAAAAGTAAAACTACCGGATCTATCATGGCTTCGATTACTGATGATGAATTTCTATCTGTTATTATACCGAATTTAGAAAACATAATAACATATAATGAAACATTGAAATTGAGTTATGAGAAACTTTATGAAATAAAAAAATCTATAAAATCAAATATTAAAAGTATCAACATTTAAAATAAAAAACCCTCATTGAGGGTTTTTTATTTTATTACTTTTTTTCAAATTATCTTCCCAGCAAAGAGGCTGAATATTGTATGGTGGTTTAATATATACACATCTTCTTATGTTTGAGCAAAAGATATATGTATTATACGATCCATCTACAAATAAGTTATTTATTATATTTAATTTTAGATAAATATCCAGAAGATAAACCAAACTCACTTGATAAAATTTGATAAATCTCCATCTTTTTTTTACCAATATGTATCAACTCTTCATATTTCTTTTTGATTTTAGCCTTGTCTACTGATTTTATAAACCTATTTAATCCAGTAATTATTCCTTCTCTTTGTAAGAAATATCTAACCCCACTACTACCGATACCTAACTTATCAGATATTTCCGAAATAGTCATCCTCTTGTTTAGATACATATCTAATATTTCACTTTTGTTTAATTTATGACTAATTTTATAATTAGGTGTATTTCTTATAGGAATTTTATATTCATTTAGTCTTCTATCAATAGTCGTGGCACCACAACCATAAATATCTCCTATTTTCTTTTTTGAAAGTTTTTTATTCACATAGAGTTCAAATAATTCTTCTTTTGGTATTCTTACTTTATGTGGTTGAGCTGCTTCTATGGCTTTTTTGTGAGACTCCGAGTGAGGTATTCCTTTGTGATTGAAACCGAGGCCTCCTTTAGAAGTATTTGTAACTTTTTCTGGAAGTAATCTTTTGAAAAAATCGATTAGTTTGATTTCCAATTCTATGGCGGTTTTTTTAGATAGGTCGGACAATATGACATTCATCTTTATGTCACCTCCCTTTTTAAGAACACTTCTAATCCAATTACCATTATAGTGTTTTTTTTCTACAGTGTAGTTGATATGTTGTTCATATCTTCTTTTAGGATTATTAGTTATTCCGATATAAATCCTATCGTCAATTGTTGAAGTTAAGTAATACAAATTATACATAATGAAACTTTTTTATAGTATATATAAAAAAGTTTCTCTCTCCTTTCATATTTTCACAAACTTTTTTACATTTTATCATAAAATGTTTATGAATATAGACATAGACTTCATAGAGTTCTACATAAAAAAGAAATATAGTCAGAAATTAGAAGAATATTTTGACGTTAATAAATCTGTTGCTTCAAAGTGGAGAAACTCTAATTTTCCCGAAAGAAGATTAAATGAATTTATTTGGAGAGAAGGCAGCTCTGATATTTTAGAATTATTTAATAGAATTTATTAAAAATTATTAATATATATTTCTATGAATATAAACGACGTATATGAATTTATTGATTCTTTAGACGAAGAGGAATTTTTCGAATATTTAACACCAACGTCCTATTATAATACCGATTTATATCATTCTATTTGTAGTAAGAATTTACCATCAATACAAAAAAGAAAGTTGCTTGAAATATACTTTCTTTTGTCAGAAAATGAAGATGATATTAATCAATTTGTTTTTGAAAAGATGTGTGAATTTTCATCAGATGATGACGATGATTATTTGGAAATTGAAATGAATGGCTTAAATTGGTACATATTGATTTTCTACTTATCAAATTGTGATTATTACGAAATATACAGAAGGCTTAAAACTAGTGATAGTCTTAATAAAGAAATGGTAAAATTAATAGAATTAAATAAAAACTTCGATAGAAAAAATAATTTCATATTTAACGATACCGAACAAAAAGAATCATTCTGGACTAAAGATTTGGTGAACTGCGTTTATTTAGCAGTTGACAGAGACAAACCTGTAGACTACGAAAAGATTCTTTCTGATGAAAACTTCAAAGATAGAAACATCACTTTCAAAAAAGGAGACCTAATTCTTTTTACAGATTTTAAAGAATTAAAACCCGTTGGGGAATACTTCAGTAGAATAAAAAATGAATTCACATCGACCAAAAGAAATTTGACTTTGTCAAAATTATTTCTAGAAAGTAAAGTTTATACTTTTGGAGAATTTTTGAATGACTTTTAATTATTCAAACAATTTTTTTTCAATAAAAATGTTTTGAAATAATTTCGAGAAGCTACCGTTGGAATATATCTTAGTTATGAAATGGATGTTTCGTCAAAACCGGATATATTCTCAAAATACAACGGCAAAAAATTTATTGGAGATGCTAAATATTATAGAGATCCAGAAAATGCAAACTTTGATAAAGAATTTAGAACCTATAATATTTTGACCCAAAATAAATACCCTATGTGTGTTTTTGTTCCCGCTCAGAGAACAAGAGTTTTGCATGTTAGAACAGAAGATGATCTTGAATTGGTGGTTTTTAATTTATCAGTTGAAGATGTGGTTAAAGATGCAATAAATGAATCTAGTATCACAATTGAAAAAATACACACTTTGCTTTTTACAAAAGGCAACACTATCAGAATAGGACCAGGATACGACACAACTTCCGCTTAAATCCATTCAAATATCCAAAATATTTCCTATTTTTGTGCTATATTACAAAAAATGGAAAATATAATAGAAACCGTTTACTTATCTGAAAATCAAAGAAGTTTTTCTATCAAAGACTTAACCGCCAGGGGGAGTTCTCTTTTAGAACGGGCTAAAAATAAAGAAAGGGGATTAAAAATTCTACAATCTTATCAAACATTAAAAGTTAGAGGTAAAGAAAAACAACTCCAGTCATTCAAAGAACTTGAAAAATTTGGGATTAAAATCGTATTTCCAACCAAATATAATAGAGATTTTCTACTCACAAAACTCTTTGGTTTTATTAGGACTAAATAACATTACAACTATGAGCAACACACAAGAAATCAGAGATATTAAATTAGATATTATATCAGGAAGATATAAGTGTATATCTGCTTATGAAATACCAAAAAAACCTGAAGATTGGCGAAATTGTCCCAACTGTGGGTTAAAACCGCTTGTCTGGGAGTTTAATAATGGACGATCTACCGCCTGTGGTTGCGGTGAGAATGAATACAGACATTTTTCCATTTATAGCGAGTCTGTAATGTCTTGGGTAAAAAGAAATAGTGGTTCAGCGCTTCACTATGATTTTGATAAATTAAGAATCAACTGGAACCATTGGGTTGAATCTGGGCAGGAATTAGAACCAAGAGAAAAATTACTACAAGAAGGTAAGTGGTAGATTAGTTAATCTCTGACGAGATAAATAAGTATTATCTAGTTTTAATATATAAAAATATGAAAACTAAGTTAAAAAGATACGTTCAATTTATTTCAGAGGCAATTGATATGCCACCAAAGCCAGTTGAAATACACCAAACTTACCAAAAGCCACAAGATAAGGCTTTAGCTAAAGATACTTACCAATTCAAAGTAGATACTGTTGGTCAAGATGGTCACTATTCAGAAGTTTTTAGAGTGGATAGTTTACTTACAAAGACTCAGATTAAAAATAAAATCACCACATATATCTATAATAACCAAACTGGAATAACTATCACTACTAATGCCCCTGATAAAATTACTTGTAAAGTATCAATGGATGCAAAACCTGATGGTGCTAATGGCACCTGCACTGCTGATATGACTGTTTCTTTTAAAGATGGTCGATATAAAGTAGAAATTTCAAACATTCAATTTGTTTATTCTGGAATGCAACCACAGACTACAACTCCAGTTGCACAAATTGGTCAAAATATCGGAAGGCAATTAACAAATATAGCAACAACAGCCATCACTGGTCAAATCAAAAATCCAATTTTAAGAAATATGGCTAGACAAACCACAACTACACTAAGACAAAATCAAGTTAGTCCTTATAATAAGAGTATTTTAACTTATCAAGATGCCCTAGATAGTAATACCTCGTTTGTTAATTCAGTTGATAGTCAGATATCAAAAATCACAACTAATTTATACAATCTTTTTTCTTCTGACACCGAAGGTGATTGGTGATTTTCACACTAATTTGTTTAATTTTTGACCACGACAGCTTTTGACATCCCAAGATTTTATTCTACCAATCACCTTTGTGGAATCATAGAGATAATTATCACAACCACAGCCGCAACCATCACCACACTCTCTAACTTTTACCAGATTTTTTTCTATATAAGTTTCTCTCCTCGACCATTCAAAGCCATCTCTATAAAAATCGCGTGTTTTATTACACCAACTTACAAAATGTTGTGCCTTTTTTTGAGTGTTAAATATTATCATATCTTTTTAAAAAAATCACCGATTTGGGCTTGTTTCCACAAAGGGAGCTCTCGCTCGGTGATAGGCGAAACAGATAGAGAGGTAAGAATCATATCTGGTTCTAATCACATAACTTACTATGTGCCGATTAAACGGTTTCTATAAAATTTACTCAAAGTTAAAAAAAAGTTGAAAAAAAATCTATCTCACTTGGCAAATAAATTCTTCAAATTTGTAATTTGGAAAACTATCTAAATACTTAATTTCAATTTCTGCACTAAATCCAATGATTTTGAGAACTAAGTCTATTAACTGCTGCTCCTTTTCTTTCAAATCAGAACTTATCAGTTGTAATTGAAATTTAGTGACTTCTTTTTGAATCATTTTAAATCTTTTTATACCAAAGTCTTCAAAGTGTAGAGAGCCAATTTGGGGCCATTTTTTATCACCGTTTGGGAGTATCATCATATTTCTAACTCTGCCGTGGATTTCTGTGATTGTTTGTAGACTTCTACCACACGGGCATTGACCAAGTTTTATGTGGTCTCCGTGTTTATATCGACGGATATGAGAATTACTTTTAGTGGTGATTATTAGACCACCGTGTTGATCGCACTCGACAATTTGATTTTCCATAACATGATAGACCAGTGGGTTATCAGGGCACCTAAGTGCAATTACACCACATTCTTCACTGGAGTAACAATTTGCGCCAACTTCTCCGGTGCCTTTCCACGAAATAAAGTTTGAAATTTTCTTAGTGTCTAATTGCTTAAAGACTGATGGTAGGCAGTGAATATAGTGTGGATTTTTATTTTCAAGCCAACTTTGAAGTTCTGAAATTGCAACTAAATCTGATTTATAATGCCTACCCTGTAGTGGAACAATTGATTTTGGCAAACCCCAACCTTCGCCGTCTTCTAATTTATTTCCAGCCCTTATGAAAGCTATGTCTTTTGACATATCCCACTTTAACCACCGAAGTTCCCTAATTGAAGTTGCGATATACCAAATATGGTCTCGATAACTTTTAGCAACTGTCACTGGTTCTCCAGTCGACCCAGAAGTTTTAGAGATACCAAAACTTTGCCGTAAATCTTTTTGTCTTAAGTCGGATCTTGTCATTATCTCAAAATTGGAAATAAAATCAAAATCAGGCTTATGAATCCACTGTGATTGTTCGCACCAGTTTAATAAAAATTGCACATCTTTTTCAATCTGACTTGTTAAAATTTCCATATATAAAAAGAATAATTTGGCCTTTCTATCACGAAGTTTGGTGGTGTGTTAAAATCTTCTGGTTTTGGAAAATTATCTGCAATTCTCATTATGGGTAATTTTTGTGTAAAGGTTCGACAAATAAATACCTTACAACAAGATTTAGCCATTTCAATTAAGTTGTCTGCAAGTTCTTTGGTGAAAGAAAGCACACCGTCGCCTATGATATTATCATAGTATTTAGAATTATCTTTCCAGTCCCCAGTTATCACGCTTTTAGATTCAATCCACGGGTCTAAGTCCATCTGGAAATCAGAAATATCTATCAGAGATTTAGTTAAACCAAGTAACAGAGTTGTGCCGGTAGTCATAAATTGTTTGTAGATTTCAACATCTGAGTTGCTTGGTGAAAGCGGGTGTGGTAAGTCTTTTTTCCAATACTCTGAATCTACTTTTGGCACATAAACTGTGTTCACAAAAACCATTCTTTCAGATGAATTATAGATAAGTTGTTTGTAGGGTCTATAGTCTATGGACTCCATAAAGTTATTATAATCAACAGCCCTTTGGTCAATTTCTAAAATAATGATTGGTTTATCTCGGTTTATTATTTCAGAGGCTCCCTTAAGGGCTTCAAATTCATAACCTTCTAAATCAAGATGAATGACAGATATTTCACAATCTTTTGGAATTATCGAGTCTAATTTTGTCATTTCAACTTTATCTCCTGATTTTGCAACTTCACTTCTTGGACCCATTTCTAAACCGTTTTGGTCAACGGTTTTTAAACAAGCAAATCCGTCGTGATTACCAATGGCTTTTGGTGAAATTTCAATATTGGTTAGTGAGTTTAATTGGATTGTTTCACAAAGGCTTTGATACATTAATTGATTAGGTTCAAACACAAAAACCTTATCGCAATCTCTTAATGCCGGAAGAAAGTCACCAAAACCACCACCGCTATGAATTATCGTTTTGCCAATAGATCTTAAATATTCGATTGTTACATCTTCATGAACTCCACCTTCTATTATTGTTTTGGCTGTATAAGTATAAGATACACTGTCTGGTATAGAATAAGTTCCCCACTTGTTTGTTGCAATCATTTTATTAATATCTAAATTTCTGCAAATTGTTTAATTTTTATAAACCAAATTTTTTCTAAAATTATAAGTTATAGATATGAAATTAAGCGTTATTATACCGTGTTACAACTTCGAGAATTGGATTGAAGTTGCTATTCTTTCAGCACTTGCCCAAAAGACAAATTTTGATTATGAAGTGATAGTTGGAGACGATTGTTCACGGGATAATTCCCTTAGACACATCAAAAAATTTGATTCCTGTATTAGAATTATTGAATCTGAAAAAAACATCGGTGGATTTTTAAATATTAAAAGATTGATATCCGAGGCTCGTGGTCAATACATAGCCTATTTAGACGGAGATGACTATTGGACTAATATGGATACTTTACAAACCCAAGTCGATTACTTAGACCAAAATCCAGATACAGTGCTAACTTGTTGTGGTTATTACGAAAGGTCAAATGGTGACTATGATTCATTAGACAATGGTAGTTGGAATAGTTTTCCCCCACATCTTACTAATTGGTCAGTAGATACTCGACAACTTATTTCAGAAAATGTTGCCACTTTTGCTAAAGTTTTTAGAAATATTCCAATAATCGAGGATTGGATGTCTGATATCACTTTTTTAGACTGGGCTATGGTATATCAACTTAGTAAATTTGGTAAAATCCAATATTTAGATTTCCCAGCAGGTGTTTATAGAAAACATGAAGCGGGCGTGTTTACATCACTTGATAAAAATAAGTTAGAAACCGTTAAATCACAGATAAGAGAAAAGCTCTTAGAAGACTACCACTTATTGTCACTAAACTAAATTGATTTTTTTTGATACAATAAATGTTAATTAGTAATCACTAAATGCTAATCTAAAAACAAAAAAAATACCATGAACCAAGAAAACACACCGAATTCAACACAGAATACGCTTTCTGAAGAACAGATTAAAAACATTGAAGTCTTTAAGGTAGTAGAAAAAATCAAAAACTATTTCAATGGTCACTGCAATATTGACGGAAGACCGCCTTCTAGAACCGATTTTAATGAATTTCTTGATTCGCTAGTTGACAAGAATTAATCGTTTTTTAATTCAAAACATAATATATAGCAAAAAGCCATAATTTTATGAAGGGATTAGAATCGTTTTTGTTTCGACAACTGTCTACAATTTTCTTATTTACTTTTCTTTTTTTATTCTCACAAAATACCTTAGCTCAATGTTGCTGTGCTACAAATTTAGGCTCAATAAGTCCAAATTTAACCTGGCAGTATTATCCACAAACCTGCCACGGATACTTATCATTTCAAGCTCAGGCTGGGTGTACCTATCAATTTACTTATTGCCAATCTACTGCACCTGGTGCCTCTTATACTGGTGATACCTATTTAACAATAAACTCGCAACCAACTACTGGTATACAAACTTCAAATGATGATTACTGCGGATTGGGTTCTTATATCTCTTGGACCGCTCCTGCCACCGCCACCTATTATATTCAACTTGGTAGCTGGGCACAGGGTGCTACTTGTGCTTGTGGACTTAGCCGAGTCCTAGGATATCGTTCTACTAATTGTGCTGGTGGTGTCAGCCCACCAACAAGTATTACCGCCTCGTCAAATACTATATGTTCTGGTCAAACTGTTACACTTACGGCTAATGGTGCTGTTGGAACACAGACTTGGTATACCGGCAGTTGTCAAGGTACTCAAATTGGAACTGGTCAAAACATCACCGTCACACCTTTGGTAACAACTACTTATTTTGTTAATAATTTTAGTGGTGGAAATTTTAGTCCCAGTTGTGCTCAGGTTACAATTACAGTTATCGCTGCGCCTTTGGCTCCACAAGCTTCTGGTCAAACACTTTGTGGTCCAGGTCAAGCTACTTTAACGGCAACCGGAGGTGCAAATTATGTTTGGTGTGCTAATTCAAATGGCACTGGTCAATTGGCTAATACACAACAATATACTACACCAGTTTTACAAAACACTACTACTTATTATGTTGGAATTGCTGGCGCAGGGGTATCAACCGGTCAACAAACCTTCAATTATACTGGTGCTCCTCAAACATTTACTGCACCGGCTACTGGAAACTATACCATCACTTTAACAGGAGCTCGTGGTGGAAACGGATTAAATACACAAGGTGGTCTTGGTGGTCAAGCGACTGGTTCTCTAGCACTTACCGCCGGTCAAACAATAAACATTTATATTGGAGGCCAGGGTGGAAATTCTGGTGGACTGCCTGGTTGGAATGGTGGCGGCCAGGGTGGTGTTGACATCGGCGCCGGTCAACACGCAGGAAGTGGCGGTGGTGCTTCGGATATACGAGTGGGTGGAACGGCTCTTGCTAATCGAGTTATAGTTGCCGCTGGTGGAGCCGGTGGTGGAAGAGACGGGGCTACTGGTGTTGGTGGTGGAACTTCAGGAACCGCATCTGCTAACTTTTCTTCTGGATATGGTGGAACTGGTGGAACACAAGTAGCCGGTGGATTAGCCTGGACACTGACTAGAGGGGCAACAAATGGGACTTTAGGACAAGGTGGTGCTGGTTCTACTGGGTATAACGCCGCAGGTGGTGGAGGTGGCGGAGGCGGATACTGGGGTGGTGGTGGTGGAACATCAACACAAAATCACGGCCAAGGTTGGTCTGCTGGCGGCGGCGGCGGTTCTTCGTTTATTGGAGGAGTTGTTGGTGGATCTACTACACCTGGAGTTGGCAACGGAAATGGCAGCGGCACCATCAGTTGGAACATAAATGCCGGTTGTCCTTCACAACTTACTCCGGTCACAGTTACTGTAAATCCTATTCCTGTTATTAACACTTCGGGTGCTACTATTTGTCAGGGTCAAACTGCTCAACTTACCGCAACTTCTACAACACCTGGTGGAAGTTGGAGTTGGCAACCAGGAAATTTATCCGGCTCTCAGATCACAGTTTCTCCAAATTCAACTCAACAATACACGGTTACCTACACTGTTCCAGGTTGTGCTTCTGTTACTCAGACAGTTTTAGTTACGGTCAATGCTATACCGAATCCACCAACTGTAGCAAACCAAACACTTTGTGGTCCTGGTCAAGCCACTTTAACTGCTTCTGGTCTAAACACTTATCTTTGGTTTTCTAATCAAAATGGAACTGGTCAAGTAGCAAATACTGCCACTTGGACCACTCAAACTTTACAAACAACAACTCAATTTTGGGTTTCTGGTCAAAATGCTCAAAACTGCACCTCACAATTAGTTCCGGTTACGGTTCAAATTAACCCGATTCCCCAAGTCACTACAATTGGAGATACTGTTTGTTTAGGTCAACAGGCCACTATTTTGGCGACATCTACTGTTGGTGGTGGAACCTGGCTTTGGAATCCAACTGGTTTGACCAGTTCTCAAATTAATGTCACACCAAATCAAACAACCACCTATACAGTTACTTATTCAGTGCCACTTTGTCCAAATGTATCTTCTCAAGCCACCGTTATTGTCAATCCACTACAGCCAATTTCTGGGAACCTGCAAAGTTGTGTTGGTCAGACTTCACAACTATCAAATCCGGTTGCTTCTGGAAGTTGGAGTAGTCAAAATCCTGGGGTTGCTACTGTATCACAGTCCGGTGTAGTTACTGGAGTGTCACCTGGAGTCACTCAGATTACTTATCTTACCAATACCGGATGTTCGACTACATCTCAGTTTATAGTTTATCCAGTTCCGGTTTTATCTGTTAGTTCTAGTAATGTTCTTTGTTTTGGTGGAACTGGAAGTGTCATACTCCAAGCTTCACAAGCCAATGCGCCTTACACTTATGGTGGATCACCAACTACTAATTTGTCACCAGGCACCTATACTTACTTTGCAACAAGTATAGATGGTTGCGTTTCTTCTCCTGTTTCAATCACTATAACTCAACCACAAAACCCGTTAACACTCCAAACAACTCATATCGATGTTCTTTGTTTTGGAAATGCTACAGGATCTATCAATTTAACACCAGCTGGTGGAACTTCTCCCTACACTTATCTTTGGAGCAACGGCTCAACAGTTGAAGACCCAACCGGTCTATCCGCTGGAACTTACCAAGTCACCGTTACTGATACCAATGGTTGTGTGGCAACTACCTCTGTGACAATAAACCAACCACAGGCCGCTCTATCTTTAACAACAACTCATATAGATGTTTTTTGTTTTGGAAACACCACTGGATCTATCAATTTAACACCATCTGGTGGAACTTCTCCTTACACTTATCTTTGGAGCAACGGCTCAACAGTTGAAGACCCAACAGGATTATCCGCTGGAACTTACCAAGTCACCGTTACTGATGCCAATGGTTGTGTGGCAACTACTTCTGTGACAATAAACCAACCACAAAACCCGTTAACACTCCAAACAACTCATATAGATGTTCTTTGTTTTGGAAATGCTACAGGATCTATCAATTTAACACCAGCTGGTGGAACTTCTCCTTACACTTATCTTTGGAGCAACGGCTCAACAGTTGAAGACCCAACAGGATTATCCGCTGGGACTTACCAAGTCACCGTTACCGATGCCAATGGTTGTGTGGCAACTACTTCTGTGATAATAAGTCAACCACAATCTGCAGTTTTTGTAACCACTCAGCCTCAAAATATCTTATGTGCTGGAGGCACGGGTAGTGTTAATTCAACCGTGTCTGGTGGAGTTTTACCTTACACTTTTTTATGGTCTAATGGTCTTACTACTCAAAACATTTCAAATTTAGGGGTAGGAAACTACCAAATAACTATTCAAGATGCAAATGGGTGTCAGGCTACTTCTCAATCGGCAGTTGTGTTATCTTTAAGTCAGTTACCGGTTCAAATATTAAATCTAACAGCAACTACAACATTAACTTGTCTTAATCCATCTATCACACTCCAAGCAACTGGTGGTGTTTCATATGTTTGGACTGGTGGATTGACTCCTCAAAATGACACCAATATAATAACTACACCAGGAACATATACAGTAAATATGATAGACCCAAATGGTTGCCCAGTTTCACAAACCATCACAATAACTCAAAATATCACACCACCTATTGCTGCAATCACAAATATTTCTGGAACAACAATTATTGACTGTAACTCACCAACCATCACTCTCCAAGCAACTGGTGGTGGAACATACCAGTGGAATCAAAATTTAGGAACTCAATCAATGGTTTCGGTTTCAACTGCCGGAACCTATTTAGTTGTTGTAACGGCGGCTAATGGTTGTGTAGACAGTGCTTCAGTCATTATAACGGTTGCTCCGGTGCCACAGATTACTACTTCAAATACTACAATTTGTTCTGGTCAAACTGTAACACTGACTCCTCAATATTTCCCTGCGTCAGGTCAAGTTATTTGGTCGACCGGTCAACAAACACAATCTATTACAGTTAGTCCAAATACTACGACTCAATATAGCATTCTTTATACCTGGAACGGTTGTCAAGCCCTTGCAAACATTTTAGTAACGGTGAATCCAATACCACAATTAAATTTATCAACCGACACAATTTGTTTTGGAGAGACCACTCAATTAGTGGCGACTCCGAATCTATTAGGTGGTAGTTGGTTATGGTCTTCTGGTCAAACAACTCAAACTATTACAGTTAGTCCACAAATTAATACCTCTTGGAGTTGTCAATACACCTTAAATGGGTGCCAAAGTGGAACGTTTTCTACTCAAGTTATTGTTACTGTTCTTCCACAAGTTGTGGTCAATCCGGTGTCAATTTGTGTAGGACAATCCGCAACGCTAATTGCTAACGCAAATCCGGCCGGTGGTACATTTCTTTGGTCACAGGGTTCAACTACTTCTCAAATTACTGAAAGTCCACAGGTCACCACTTCTTATAGCGTGGTATACACGGCAAATGGGTGTCAAAGTAATCCAGTAAGTTCACAAATAGTTGTTAATTCTCTTCCAAATGCCAGTTTTGTAGCGGATACACTAACTGGTTGCGTTCCGGTTACTGTGAATTTTGAAGCCGATACTGTAGGTCAACTGGCGGTGTATAATTGGTCTTCTACTTCTGGTGCGGTGGCCAGTGGTCCACAAGTTAATATGACATTCAATAATGGGGGTTGCTATAGCATTACCTTAACTGCTAATCAAGGTGGATGTATAAACTCTACTACCCAAACTAATCTAATTTGCGTTGAAGACTATCCTACTGCCAGCTTTATACCAAATCCACCCGTGTTTACGGAGATTAATCAATTGGTAAATTTTAATAATACCTCTTCTGGTGCAACTGGACTGGTTTGGAATTTTGGAGACGGCACTTTTTCGAGCCAACAATATCCTTCGCATCTTTTCTCTGGAACAACCAGTGGATTTACAGTCACTCTAATTGCTACAACACAGATGGGTTGTCAGGACAGTATATCGGTTTTGATACCGGCTAATTTAGCAGTTCAATTTTATATTCCAAATACTTTTACACCAGATGGTGATAAGTTCAATCAAACATTTGTTCCGACATTTTCTAACGGTGTTTCAAAAGAAGACTACAAAATGTTGATTTACAATAGATGGGGAGAAATTCTATTTGAATCGTTAGACCCACAAATAGGTTGGGACGGATCTTATGGAATTGAAGGATTAGATTGTCAAAGTGGAACTTATACTTATAAAATATCATATAGACCCACAAATCAGGCGGAATTAATTACACTTACAGGTCATGTTAATTTATTAAGATGATTTGATAAAAATAAAATAAAAAAATGAAAATATTAAAATTTCTATCAGATTGGTTTGTGCCTGCTTTCTTTATTGTTATAGTTTTAACTTCTGCTATCTCCATGTGGATTGAAGATATAAAGAAAAAGAAATAAAATCATTTTTTTGACAATAACTTTTAATATATATAAAAAAACAAGTTATTATGAGATATATCAAAACTTTTGAAAAATTTGAAATCAACGAAAATTGGTTTAATCAAGCCCTAAGTTGGATTAAAGACAAATTCAATAATTGGATGTCTAAATTATCTGGAGAGATTAAATCCGGAGCTGAGTGGGCTAAAGATTATTTAGAGAAAAATAGAGATGTTTTAGAGAAAATAAAAAATGGTTTTCTTCAAGTGGGTAAGTCAGAAGTAATGAAGTTATTAAGATTTTGCAAATACTTTGTTGGAAAACCTAGTCAACTACAACCTTTAGTAGTGGAATCTAATCAAGAAGACGAAGAAGAAGAAGTTAATTCAATTTTTAGAAGAATAGCTCGTATTTCTGGAGTATCACTTGTAGTTTTGTCAGTGCTTGCGCCAGCTGTTGCGGCTTTTACTGGGTTATTGATTTCTAATGGTCTTCTTTTCGTTGTCGGTGCTATAGTATCAGTTATTCTTTATTCTATTTTAAGTGAAGTTTCATTTAACGACGACGATACTCAAACTGGTTGGTAAATAGCAGTTCAATTATTTTTATTTCTGGACTAATTTTATTCATTTTTTTTTTTGTGATATAAAAAAAATTTATCAAAAAAGTTTGGTCAAAGTCTAAAAACTTCTTATATTTGTATTAGAAAATTAATCACTACAAAAAATAAGAAAATTATGAGTTTATTTGCCAAAGCTAAAAAAAATCAAGTTGAAAAACCTAAAAGTGCAAAAGATAAAAAGGTTAGACTTCAAGTAGCTGATCCTAACTTCTTCTCTAAAGTTGAAAAATTAGAGCAACTTAATGATACACTCAAGTCAGCTAAGGCTCAAGCAGATATGATATCAGATGAATTGAGAGATCTCGCAAAAGCTGAGTGGATTGCTGAATTTGAAAGGACTAAAAAGAATCCAGAGTCTGTTATGATTGTGCAGACTGTTTTAGAAGATACCGCAAGTTTTATGTATGTCCCAAGTGATAAATATATTTCTGTATCTGAAGAGCGCGCTGAAGAACTCCGTGAGACTTTTGGTGAAGAAATCGTTGAAGAAGAAACCACTTTTAGCTTTGATTCACAAATGATCGAAAAATATGGCGAAGTTCTCTCAATGCTTATCGAGAATTGTCCGGATATCGCAGACGCTGACCGTGAGAAAATCATCAAAGCCACTACAAAATATGCTGTCGCCAAAGGCACCATCGACAAATTGAACCAGTATGGTGATGTTGCAGAGGTGTTTGAATCAGTTCGACCTGTTGTTTCTTTGAAAAATGTTGAAGTTATCAGGGGATAAATAATAAACATTTTGATAACTTTCCAATATAATACCTATGAAAATTTTTGCTTACTTCACTTTTTTTTGTTTATTTTTAATTATAGGTTTCTCAGCTTGTGAATCAAGTAAAAAAGAAATTTCAACAGAACCCCCTGTATTATCTGACGATTATGTCGATATTGTGATTTATGATAACTGTGAGTATATCATAGCTGGTCAAGGAAGCCACAGATGGGGATCACATAAAGGCAATTGCAAAAATCCTAGCCATATCAAATAAAAAAAGAGAGACTCCAAGTCTCTCTTTTTGTTTTTATTGTTTAATTTTACTGTGAAATTGGAGTTCCAGAACTATTAACATTTTTGACATCATCTACATATATCAAATCCACTGGATTTACTTCTAATTTAGAACCTTTTCCTTCATATCTTTTACCGTCCGCTAACCAAGATTCAAGAGTTGCCCAATCTTCTGCTTTATACATAGCTGTATATAAAGCGCCTGCGCCCATTTCGTCGCCGATAACGTGATCGTATCCATAGTAGATATTTCCAAACATATCTTTGTATTCTTTTAATTCAATAGTTGTTTGACCTGATTGTCTTTCACTCTCGGTAAGTGAACTTACTGCTGGACTAATGTTATCTCTATTAAATTTACAAACTACTTGTTTTTTATTTCCAGTTTCTGAATATTTCGAACCTACTACGTTTTTAGACCAGAAATTTTTTGCTGAAGTATATAATGCCGGAGCAAACATTGCCAAACCAGCTCCGGCTAAAAGAGCCAATCCCAAACCTTCATTGACTGGTTTGTAGCTGTTGAAATTTTTTATATGTTTCATAAAATCTTTTTTGTTTTATATATTAAAATTAAAATCTTTTTTTTATATTTGTAGTATGAAAATTAAACGGTCAACTAAAAATAAAATAATCGGTGGAGTTTGTGGTGGTTTATCAAATTATTTTGGAATTAATCCTTGGTTTTTTCGATTACTTTTTTTCTTAGTTCCATCTGGTTTCTGGATTTATATACTAATGTGGATATTTATTGAAAAAGAGGAGGAATTTTCCAACTTTAATTAGTTAATAGATAGAATAGATGTATTTTATAAAAAAGATAGCCTTATCAATTTATCTACATCGGTGGATGAAAAAGTGGCGAAAAAAAAGATGTATCTGGGAGTTGTAAACTCTTTGAAAAATCTTAAAATATTGGGTCCCGTAGCTCAGCTGGATAGAGCAACTGCCTCAAAGGGGGCGTTTAGTCAGAAATGATTAAATAGAACTTCTCGAATTCGGTGAAACCTTAACACTTCGGGTGATGGTAATACCGAGCTAACCCTCAGAAATGAGGAAATGTGTAGAGACTAAGGGGGAGGCACCTTAACAAGTGATGTTGAAGGTGATGATATAGTCCAGACCACAAACAGAAATGGTAGCGAAAGCTATAGTGGTATGTCTAAGCAGTAGGTCTTTGGTTCGAATCCAAACGGGATCACAAAAAAGAGACTCACCAAGAGTCTCTTTTTTTTATCCATTAAAATGTGGTTCTAAATTTAAACTTTTCTTTTATTTTTTATAAAATCGATATTAAACTTTAAATTATGGCACAAGTAGAAATTAACGTATCGGGTAGAATTCCAAAGTATTTTTTTGGAGTATTAAAAGAAGAATATAGAGATGAAGTAAAAGAAGCTCTTCAATATTGTGGCGAAGATGTAGAAACGGCAAATGATTTTCTAAATTTAATTTTCTCGCTTACCTTAGATGGTTGGGATGATCCAAAAGAAGCACTTTTTAACGCAATTAGTAGGGAAGATTTAGAAAAACTCAAAAATTTAAATGAGTTAGTAAATAATTTTATTGAAAATGGGGGTAGTCATTTTGAAATGATAGATTGGCTTTTTGATAATCCTGATTTAAGAAAATATGGATCTTACTATGGAATATCACTATTTGAAAATGATGCTCAAATTTCTATTTTAGTAGATGATAAAACTTTGGTAGAAGAAGTTTCTCTTGAAGATTTCTGTAATGGTGAAACATTTTGGGCTGAGGATGTAGAAGAAGGAACAGAAGAATATGGTGATGTTCAAAGAATAAATGAATTTAAATCCCTAAATTCAGAATTTGGTTTTGATGCTGAAGATGAGTATTATAGCTGGAATAAAAATGAAGTAGGTGCTACATTTCTTTCATGTCGATTGGAATATTCTGAATTAAGCGAATTCGAAGAATCTCAACCAAAAGAAGAACAAGTAACTATCTATTTTGATGATATAACCAATTGGACATTCTACATTGATACCCAAGACGAAGAGTTTGATATGAAAAATTTAACTTTTGTTTCTGATCCAGGAATTGAGGAGTTTAGAAATAGTGCTTGTGATTTAGTTTTTAGTCATCTTTTCTATAAAAATGAACTTATCGAGCCAGATGAAAATTGGATAAGAGATAAAGGAATTACACTTATGTATGGTGAGAGTAGAGGATTAGAAGATTTAGGATTTTTTCTTTACCAATAGTAAAAAAATATGATTTTATTTTTTTAATTAAAAAAAATAACTATCTTTGTTGTATGAAAAATATAAATCTTTTACCAATCGCTTTAATTCTTACTTGTGGACCATTGATACTATTAGTGGCTCTTTTTTTAGCTTAGAAATATTGGTCCTATAGCTCAGTTGGTTAGAGCAACCAAATTTGGTCCTGTAGCTCAGTTGGTTAGAGCAACTAAAGTCGATGGAGAATAACATAATGAAATATAGGCAGGATATGATTCTAAAGCAGAAATTAGCTACTGGGGTCGCAAGCACGACTCACTTCGCACGAAGTAAAAAGTAGCCCATGGGCCTCGTCAAGCCTCTTGTCTTAGACAACGTAACGAGTGGGAGTAGGGTAACACTAACGACTCCCAAATTTGGTCCTGTAGCTCAGTTGGTTAGTAGCAACTGACTCATAATCAGTAGGTCCACGGTTCGAGCCCGTGCGGGACCACCAAGTTAAATTATGAAGAACAACATAATTTATATATAGTATAAAATTAAATACTATTATGAAAAATTGTGTAGTTTGTAATAATGAATTATCCGGTCAGAAAAAGATGTATTGTTCAAATAACTGTAAACAAAAACATCACTATGACAGAGTTAAAGAACAAACAAATACTTATCACTCACAAACGATAAGATCTTATAAGAGAAAATTACATCTTATAGAACTATTAGGTGGATGTTGTAAGGTTTGTAAATACGATAGGAATCTATCAGCTTTAGAGTTTCACCACAGAGACCCTAATGGGAAAGATTCTCAATTAGATATGAGAACATTATCAAATAGATCAATGGAATATATCTTAGAAGAAGTTAGTAAATGTGACTTACTTTGTTCAAATTGTCACAGAGAATACCACAATCCAGAAATGGAAATAGAAAATGTTAAAAAAATAACAATATGAACTTCATAAACGAAAATGACTCATAATCAGTAGGTCCACGGTTCGAGCCCGTGCGGGACCACCAAGTTAAATTATGAAGAACAACATAATTTATATACACGAAACCTTGAGAAGAAGTTAAACACGAATTAGAAAAACTTTAAAAAAATAACATGAAAAACAAATTTTTAAAAATCTTTATTTTAATAATTGCCATCGTCAATTTCGTTTTCGTTTGCATCATCACGAGAAAAGATGACATAGAATTTGATCCTGACAAAGAATTAGCTCATCTGTTAGTTAACAAACCAAAAAACAATTCAAATTATAGTAGTGATGAAAACACTACCGTTGAAAACAGCACAACTGAATATGTTGAAAAGCCAAAACAAAAAAAAGTTTTTCATTCAAAAGAAGCAATAGAGTATTTTAACGAAATTGCTTTAAATTCTGAATACACTGGTAAAAAATCCAAACCAACAAAATGGACTACAAATATGAAGATTTATGTTGATGGGTCCAAAACTAAATCTTTATGTTCTGAATTAAACAAAATTGTTTCAGAACTAAATAGTATTATAGATCCTATTGACATTGAGATAGTGTCAAATAAAGATGAAGCAAATTTCTTTATTTTTCTTGGCGGGTATCAGGATTTCCAAGAAAATTACAAAGTTGTTTACCCATCTTTATTGGAATCAAATTGGGGGTATTTTGAGTTGTATCCGAATAATTATGGAATAATGTGTGTTGATATTTACAGAGCAACAAATGAAATGGCACAAAAACATCTTCTAAGAGAAGAATTAACACAGTCACTAGGTCTTATTAATGATTCTTACAAATATCCTGAAAGTATTTTTTATCAAGGTTGGTCTACAACAACAGAATATGCACCTATTGATAGAGAAGTGATTGATATTTTATATAATTAAGATTAGTGTGAAAAATATCTTACTGATACTTATATTAATTAACCAGATTGTTTATTCTCAAAAAATCGACTACAACAATTTTGATTCTAAACACGCCTCAAAAGTATTATTTGATAAGTTAAATGATTTTAGAGATACTATAACTAAAACAGGTTACGGTAAAGACATCGAAGAGGTTTGGCCTATTTTGAAAAGTAATCACTGGTTGTTGAAACTAAGTTGGTCAGAACTTTTGTATGATACTGTTGTTTTACCAAATGCCCTTGAAAATGTAAAACAAAAAAAACTATTTCATGTTGATAGAAGTCTCTGGTGGATTGATAAAAATAATCAATTTTTATTTTTAGATGAAGTTTACCCAACAAATAACAAAGGATTTAAATTAACTCTAACTGAAAATTGTGGGTATACGACATATAAAATGGATACATATGAACAATTGGCAGATCACATGATTATGTGTTGGGAAAAATCATATATGCACCGATGTACACAAAGATCTTTATTACATAACACTTACTTTTTAGATAAAGGATATAAATCAAACACAATTGCGGCAACTTGTGTTCTTTATGACAATGGAATTTTTTATTTTTTTGTTGATTTTGTTTATTGATTCTCGATTAAGAAGATTTAACAATATTGAACTTTGTTATTTTTTTAACACTCGTCATGTTAATAGCATTCCAATACCATAAAACACTTTCGTTTTCATAAGTAAGGTCTATAATTAGACCATAATCAAATCCTTCTTCTAATATTTTTATTACAGTATAACTACCAGTTGTTTTAACCACTTCAATTGGTAAAACACTTAGAAACTCTTCGCCGACAAAGTAAGAAGATGTCTTTTCATTAAAATCAATGACATAAGTTGTTTTTGTGACTTCGAGTTCATCTACAAAATCAGGATTTATAATAACAGAATCAATAGTTGTATTTCTAAAACTGGTCAATTCCTGTCTTTCGAAAATCTCAATTATTAACTTTTGAGAAAAAGAAAATTGAGCAAAAATTAAATAAAAAAATAAAAAATATATTCTCTTATACACTAGTTGCTATCAAAATTTTTGAGTTGAATTGGTTTTTCTGGAACCTTAAATTTACCTCTTTCGATAAAGAAGACTTCAGAAAATTCCTTTTTTTGTTCATCTGTCCAAAACTCTGCCTGTTTGGTTAAAGTATCGACCACGATATGATTTAAGCCGTTTTGTGAATAAGCATCACAGTTTGCTTTCTTTTTAGCACCACAGCAAGTTAGAAGAAGCACTATAAAAATTGAAAAAATTAAGGTTTTCATAATAGTATTATATTTATAATATATATTACATTGTTCTTAGTAAGATTTAAATATCATAAACTAAATCATAAAAACTAAATAAAAATAAGTGTATGGAGCTAAATAAGTTACTGACAATTATTATACCTTGTAAAAATGAAAAAGAGATTATTCAAAAAACTCTTGATCTCTTAAACTATCAAACTGAAATTAATCGAGTACAGGTAATTGTTTGCGACTCGTCAGATGACGGCATAACTCACGGTGATTTATGTGATAGATTAGGTTATGACCACGATAGATTTAATTTAAATTTATCACACGGTGGTTTACCGTCTACTGCCAGAAATCTCGGATTTCATCTTATTAGTTCTAAAAATAATCAATTAATAAAAACCCCATATTTACTTTTTTGTGACGCTGATGTTTTTATTTTAGATCCCGAGGTTATCAAAGTGGCAATCACAGAGATACACTCAAAAAATTTAGACCTGGTCACGGTGAGATTTAGAAGTAGCGATTTCAAATTTAACTGGGTTTGGAGGATATTTGACTTGATACAAACATTGTCTAAGTGGACTACTCCGTTTTGTTTAGGCGGATTTATGATGGTTAAAACAGAGACTTTTGAAAAGTTAGGTGGTTTTGACGAACGGGTTAAAGTCGCCGAAGATTACCATTTTTCAAAACAAATTAAAACATCTAAGTTTAAAAGAATAAATAAAGTGGTGTTTACGCCGCCAAGAAGATTTGAAAATAAGGGTATTTTCTATATGGCTAAATTATTTTTAACTGGTTTGATTAACCATAAAAATAAATCTTTTTTTCACAGTGATAGAAATTACTGGTGAAAAAAACTTTGATTATTGGACTTTGATTTTTATATTTGTAAAAAAATTATACTTGTTATGCAAAATAGCCACATGGATAAAACCCTTTTTTCTTCTGATAATATCGAATTGTTAAAGCAAATTTCTAAATCATTTCCTAACGACTATGAGTTTGGTCGACAAATTCGAAAATCTTTCCCAAAAGATACAATAGTTATTAACCTGCCCAACGATGGTGTTTTAGGAAAAGAAGTCAGAAAAAATTTGATAAATCCTCAAAAATAATTTGTTTAACAAATTTTTATTCTTATCTTTGTCTTAAATAAAATATAATATGTCAATGAAACCAAAAAACATGTCCTCTGAAATGTTAGCTAAGTTAGATTTGTTAACTGCTAAACAAAAGAAATATTTTGCTATTATGTGGGCAAAGTATGGTGTACTTTTTATCACCTCTAAACCGGGTGTTGCTAAATCAGCAATTGGTCGAGATATTGCTGAGAAAATGGGATTCAATTATATAGATATGCGATTGGCTATGTCTGATGAATCTGATTTCAAATTTCCCTATCTTGAAGACCAAACCTACGGGGGTTCCACAATCAAAGTTTCTGGATACGCGGTTCCAAAGTGGGCTTTTGATGCCAATAATAAACCAACTATTATTCACTTCGAAGAGTTAAACCGGGCACCACAATTTGTAAGAAACGCGGCTCTACAAATCCTGCTTGAGCGAGAAATCGGCGAGTTCAAATTCAACGAAAATGTGCTTATGATGGCTTCTGGTAACTTAGGCGATGAAGATGGAACAGATGTCGAAGAGTTCGACTCGGCTCTAAAAAACCGATTAATTCACATTAAACACACACTTTCGGTCGATGAATGGATGGGTGATTTTGCTGAAGAGGCCTGTCATAAACTTATCACTGGTTTTATTAAAGCACACCCCGAGCAAATGTACAAGGCCTCTGATAATACCGACGCCTATGCTACACCGCGTTCTTGGACTATGTTATCAAAGTTCATTACAGAAAACTGGGGACAGGATGCCTCACCCAAAGACTTCCTTCCGCTTCTTAAAGAAGTCGCAAATGGATATGTTGGAAATTCGGCTATGAAGTTTATCCAATATTGCGAGGATATGTTAAATATTTCAATCCAGGATGTTCTTAACGACTTTGATCGAGTTAAGAAAGATTTAGAGAAATATAACCGTGATAAAAATTCAGAGTTAATTCAATCACTTAAAGAAATTGATATCACAAAGTTAACAGATAATCAGCTACAAAATTGTGTTGGCTTTCTTAAAGGAGTTGGTGATGATGAGAAAACAGCTTACTTACTTTTCATTCTTGATAATGTGAGTGATGTTACAAATCCAAAGTTGAAAAGGTTCTTACTTCAATTTGAAGACCTACTTAGAACTATCAAAAAAATCAACAAACCCGGTAGTAAGTAATAGAAAAGAGGGAGTACATCCCTCTTTTTTTTTGATTTTATTGATTATTAAATTTATATATACCATGTAGTTATGGAAATTCAAATAGTATTAACTAACCATTTTGGAGAATTCAGGGGAAAACAAGTGACTATATCCACAGATCAGTATGACGGCTTAATTAATCTAGTAAAAAACTTTTATCTTGAAGGCGGTTTTGAATTGACCTTAGAAGATGGAACTTTTGTAGTTTTTCCGCCAGATATTGTCAAACAATCATACATAAAAATTAACAAAATCATGTAATGTTTTTAGACCGCTTCAAAAAATTTGGTGGAGATCATATTCCAAACATCATTGAATATATAAATGAATTCATCAAAAAAGAACCTGATGTCACCATATCAATTGGTTGCGATTCAGAGCAAAAACATAAAAAAACAATGTATGCTATCACAATTATGTTTCATAATGGTGATTTAAGAAAGGGAGCACACGTAGTTTTTTTTAGAGAAAGTTCTGACAAAATAAAAGATAACAATGAGAGGTTATTCAAAGAAGCACAATATCTACATGACTTAGGAATTTATTTAGATTCCGAATTACAATCCTATACCCGGCTTGATCTAACCACATTAGAAAGAAAAAAGTATAAATACCACCTGTTGAAATGTGAAGGTAAATATTCGCATGTACCACTGCATCAAGATGAAGTAGTTACCAATTCACTTTTTTTATCAGAAAGCGACTTAGTCGATTTTAGAAAAGTAGATATACACGTCGACTTTAATCCATTTGAAGGTGGAACTGGAGATAACGGTTTTACAAAAAACAAATCATATTCAGCCTATAAAAGTTTCGTGCCGTGGCTTAGAGGCTTAGGATTTAGAACTTGGGCAAAACCACTCAGTCCGGCCAGTTCATCAGCGGCTGATTTATTATTAGATGAGTAAACAAAATGTCTCTTTGCCCATATAAATTTGTATAATTCTATGATAAAAAAATGAAAAGAAAAGAGTTAAAAATATTGGGACTTTCCTATCACCAAACCCAAGTTGGATCTTATATATGCGTAGTCTCTGAAAGAAAAGGCGATAGAAAGATTCCAATCATTATAAAAACAAATGAAGCCCAAAAAATAGCGATGGAATTAGAAGGAATTTCTTCAAATAGACCATCATCTTACGATTTAATTAAAACCATCTGTGATTCATTTGGCATGGATTGTCAAGAAGTTTTTATCTATAACGTCTTAGAAGGGGTTTTTTATACGCAGATTATTGTATCAAATGGTTTAGAATCCGTTACCTTAGATGCTACGATTGGAGACGCCATTGCTCTTGCTTGTATATTTAAATGCCCAATCTACTGTGATGTTCAAATATTAAATCAATACGGGGTTATCCTAAATGATGATGGCACTCAGTCTCATGCAACACCAAGAGTCGAACTTGAAGACGAAGATGAGTTTGACCAGTTCATAGACGGTGATGATGATGATGATAAAAGAGTTGTATCGGTTGAAGAACTTCAAATTCTAATTGATAACGCAATTGAAAATGAAGAATATGAAATTGCTGCCGAACTCAGAGATAGGATTCAAATGTTGGAAACGCCAAAAAAAGAGGTTAAAAAGAAAAAGAAAAAATAAAAAAATAATAGAGTTTATGGCATTATCATATATCGGTGGAAAGAGTAAAATTGGTTATTGGATTAGAAATTATATTCCAAATGACACTAAAATTTATGTAGAACCTTTTTCAGGAATGTTTTGGGTTTTCTTCAAGTTAGAGTTATCGCGATATAAAAATTTAGAAAAAGTTGTCTATAACGAAGTAAATCCTCTAAATGTCAATTTATTTAACTGCCTAAAAGAAAGCGTTAAATTATGGGATTTATCTAAAGATCTACCTATTGAAGATGATAAAATTTTTGCAGAATTCAAATCTGAAATTTTCAATCCAGACCTTAAATTAGATACTAAGGTGGCTGATTTTGAGATTGCTTATAAGTATGCTTATGTGCTTAGTCAAGTCTGGTCTGGGACTGATCCAAAAAAGGGCAATCTTATAAAAAACGGTGGATATGTTGCAAAAAACGGACTCTATAAATCTAAATTTGAAATATTTAGAACTAAGTTGATTGATGTTAAATGGCAAAAATATTTTGATAAAATTACAAACATCGAGAATTTAGATTTTGAAGAGGTTATAAAAAAATACGATTCTAAAAAAACTTACTTCTATTGTGATCCGCCATATTTTTTAACCGAAAACTACTACACAAATCACGATTTCACACTTGATACTCACAAAAGACTGGCCCAATCACTTAGGTCAATCAAAGGTAAATTTGGACTGAGTTATTATTACTTTGATAAACTAGACCAGTGGTTTCCAAAAAACGAATTTAGTTGGCAAAACAAAGAGTTTGCTAAAACAGCTATGGCGGTCTCTGGTAAATCTCAAACAAAAGGCACCGAACTCCTAATTATGAATTATGGAAAACCCCATCAACAAGAACAAAAGCCAGTTATTATAGAAGGAGACGACTTCGACTTTTCTATTTAACTACACACTTGAAGGGAAGCGGCAATATTTTATAAATAATTTATGAAATATAAACCTGGAGATATTGTTATCAAAACGACGGGTGGTAATAAAATGACGGTCTATGAAAGAATTTCAGATAGAGTTTATAGATGTCTTTGGTTTGTAGAAAACTCATATAAGGAGTCTAATTTTTATGAACACGAGATTGTAACACTAACTGAATGGAAAAGATTTCTAAAAACAGAAGAAAGAGAAGATAAAATTAATCAACTATTGGGTTAAAATAAATCTTTAGGGTTTGGATTCATTAAATTTAGACCACCTCTTAATCATAGTTTAATATATATTAACTATGAAGTTAGATATCAATGAAGTCTATCACAATTATATTGTAAGAGTTATAATATTTTCGCTTTTCACCTATAAAAGATTGATTAGGCAACCAGAGGTTTACAAACAATCTGTTTATTCTTTTACTAAAAAAAGACTACCTTGGCAAATCAATTTGTTAATCGATACCGGTATTCAAATGCCAAGGGATAAACAAAGAGAAATTGTCTTGGAGGAACTTTTAGAAGGGGTTGAATCCTCTGATTTGACAACGGTTACGGTTACATTCACCACACCACTTAAAGAAACGACTATTAAAGTGGATTTAAGAAATGAAGATAAATATCAAAGCTTTTTATATTTATAGATTAAATATATAGTATATGAAATACTTAAATAATTGGAATCAAATAAACGAAGCTGACGAATCGTCTAAAGAAGGGTCAAAAAGATCAGAAAGACTTTTAACTCAAGCTCAAAAAGAGTCCGTAGATAGCCAAGAAGTTAAAGAAAAATCTGGACCAATGCCTGCAATGGTCTTTAGTGATGTTGTTGGTTCATCAAAAATGTGGTCAGATGACCCCATAACTATGGCTAAGCAACTTGAAGGTCATCATAAATTAGTAGAATCAATTGCTGAAAAAAACAAAGGTTGGATTGTGAAAACAATCGGAGATGCTTTTATGGTTTTTTTTGAATCATCAGAAGATTCTTTATTTAATGCCGTAAATTTCGCAAAACAAGTTATTTTAGGTGAAAACGCTTACAATTTAAGAGTCGGGGTTTGCCAAGGTCATATGGATCAAAAAACATACCGTATACAAAAAGTCGACTTAAAAGATTTTTTTGGAAACGCAGTAAACACGGCATCTAGAATGGAGTCTAAGGTATCGGAAGTTGGTGGAACTATTGCTTTCTGTTCAACAAAACCAATTGAAAATAAATTAGGCAAAATTAAAACTTTAGGTGCTATAACAGAAGTCGATTTATCTAAATATGACTTAAGAGGAGCAAAAGTAGAAAAGGCTTATAAGATGAAGGTTAAATAAACTTTTTATATTATTTTATATTATGTCGATTTGTGTAAGCAATACATCTCAGAACGATGAACTTGAAATAGGTAAAACTTATGAGATCTTCAGACATGAAAGTGGTCCTAAGTTTGTCTGGGTTAAAATTATTGATCCTTCTAATTCTGTTGGATGGAGAACTATTCAATGTTATCGTTCTGATTTTATGTCTGTTTCCCAAATCAGAAATGATAAAATCGATAAACTATTAGATTAAGTTTATTCCCAGAAAAAACTAACTTTTCCAGGCACCGAAAAATCATACTCTTCAAATCCCCATCTATCACATATTTTACTAAATCTATCATCTAAGTCAGAAGGAAATTCCCCATCATAATAATTACTTGAAAACTCAATGGAGATTCCATCATCGCGTCTCATACCCCTTGGGGTGTGAGGTCGAGTAAGCATTCGATAACCGTCTATATTCATACCGGTTTTATTTTCAAAATCCGTTTTGAAACTTTTTAAGTCAAATTTTCTATCTCCTTCTATTTTCTGGTCTTTTCTAACAAATTTATATTCAACTGCTCTAAACATCGGTTTAGGTTCATTAGAATTTTGATATGACCCTTCGTAGCTATCTACTTCAAAATGTGAAAGAATCCAATCATAATCCGAAAGTCTAGAAATTACCACTTGCATCTCATCAATAATTTTGACAAAATCATCATATGTTTTAAACTTTTCAGCTGATGATCCAATTCTAATTGTAAATTGACTTCTAAGTAAAGCCTCATTTGGTTTGAATACAGGATGAAAATCACCACCACCTTCTAAGTATTGTTGATAAGTCATATTACCAATAGGTGATTTGAACATTATGTTATATCCATCTTCTATCAGATCTAACATGCAATCTACGATATTTGAAACTTCAGATTTGTTATCAACACTTTCTTTTACAATGTATCGGTCACCTTTTCTTTTAGCTAATTTACCATCAACAAACTTGTAATACTTATATTTCTGATCGATACTTGTAATTAAGTAATAAGCATCTGGACCAAGTGATTTATATCTTTGAATGTTTCCCTCTACTTTAACCCCATCTACTTCACCACCCTGCTGTTTAGCATAGGCCCATTGAATATAATGTGGATCAACGTGCCTTTGTCTTTCTAAGTCCTGTTGAAGTGAATTTTGTAGGGTCGAAAGTAGGTGTATGAAAATTATTTTGTAGCCAAAATTTCTAGCCTGGTCATAAATCTGTTTGACATGCTCAAAACCAGAATCGGTAAATTCTTTACCGGCGCCTGTGGTGTCATAAATAAAATTCTGACCAGTCTCTATAAATGTAAGCATCTTTAGGATATTTAATTGACTAGCATTTTTTGTCCTACCGCCATCTGTTTCTACGCCCCTATAATAAATGTTTGGGTCACCGGTATAGAGTGTTGAGATATCGTCTGTTGAGAAGTCCTTAAAAGTAGCATTTTTAGTGTGTATATGATTTTTAACAAAATAAGACTTTCCAATACCAGAAGTCCCAATTAAAAAAATTGCCACACCTCTTTTAGCTGATAAGATTTCAGGAATAGGCTCATTTTTTGAAAATTCTTCACCTATGAAAAATTGATATTCTTTTAAGTATTTCATAAAAAATTATATATTAAATTTGTTAGATAGTATTTGTATGTCAAAAAAAATTAACTATATTTGTAAGAAATAAACAACCATGAAAGGATTTCAGATTTATAATAAAAAACAACTATTTGACTCAATCGATAGAATTTCAGTTGAAAAGATTGACCAACAGGTAATAACTAAGTATGCTGGCAAAGTTATCAGAGTTGCAAATGTTTCTAAAAGATATGAAGTATTTGATATTGCCAAATATCTAAAAGATAAAATCGAGCTTATCGAGCAAAACTTTACTATCTCAAAGTATCAACTAAGAATCACTAGCGGAACTCAATTTTTACAACTTGTCTCAGATTCTGTTAATATAGGTGGTATCAATTTCTATAAATCATTCTATATCTTAAATTCAACAGATAAATCCAGAAGACTTAGTTTTTACGCTGGTCTACATTCTGAAAAGTTTTATTTTATTGGAGCAAACAATGTTGGATTATCAAAAAAACACCTAACTGGAGTAAATCAAGCAGCAGAAGTAGCTTCAACTGGTTTAAATGGTGAAACCTTTAACCAGCAAATAGAAGCCCTTAATAATATCTTGGGTCATAAAGTGCCGTTTTCTAAAATTCGAGAAGCTATCTTGGGAGATTCTAAAGAAATTCCACAAATTAATCACCGTAAGTTTGACGCATTTAAAAATCAAATCAGATTTGCTAAATCTGATCTACGACTAAAATTAACCCCATCTCAATTAAATCAACTTTTTATCCCATCAGAAAATCTGACTGCAGTTCAATCTGACTTCTATATTGATGCTTTTTTTGTTTTTTGTGAATATCTTAGATTGTTTAATAGACAAGACTCACACATCATTAAAAATGAAACTGATCGTATTATGAAAATCACACAATGGTCGGTAAGAAATTCAGTTTTAGAAGCCCTTGGAATTTAATCAATTAACTATTCAAACTATGAAAAAATATAAAATTACAAAAATCTTTATTTCCGAACTCGGGTATTTAATGTTGCAAATTTATGACAAAGAAAAGAAACATTTTACTACCTATAATTTAGGCCAAGTGGATTCTGTTATTGATTTTGAAAAAATAAATATAACTCCAAACCAAATTGAAGATGTTAAGGGAAGATAATTCTGGATTTGTCAATTTTCCAATAGCTGGTAAGTTTATCACAAAAATTGATTCTGCTAAAACTTTTGTCTATTTAGTAGCATTTGATCCGATTGATTTGACAAATAAAAACTATATACTCTCTAATCTCCAACTAAAATTGGTTGGAGCCCTTTCTTCAGATGACATTTCAATTAAAAAGACACCGCTTGCTGTCGAAAATTTAGAAGATTTTGTCAAAAACCAATTAGAACAAAATGAATTCCAGGCGAGATATTTTCCAAATGACCTGGACCAATCTATTCCGCTCACATCAGCAATTTGCATAGGTTGGAGCGAAAACTCTTTTGAGTTTAAGGATGCCAGTTCGTGGGCCTGCACCTTTAGAGATCTGAGCAACGAAGGTCAGAAATTATACTATTCAATAAAAAAACTACATAACAATAAAGAGATAAGAATTTTAACTTTTAATAACATTTGATCCTCTTCAATTTAGATTTTTAATCCTATCTTTGTCTAATATAAACCAAAAAACAAACTGCATGTCATACGAAAGAAAAACCTTTGATATTGAAATCTCGGATAATTTAAAAACTATTTTACAAAACATCAGCCGTGAATCCGTTGTAGCTAAATTATTATTAAAAAAACGGCATCAAAAGGAAGATTTAGTCGAACATCCTGTTAATTTTATTTCAGTGTCGGTCGAAGATTCTTGTAAAATTTCTTATCTGACTAAAGAAAGAATTGATAAAATTTTTACGGAGACTGAAATCGCGGATGTTTGGTCTTCTTCTAAAAGATTTCATGCCAAACCAGGGGCATTTGTTGCTAAAGTATTTAAAGATATTCCAGCAAAAGAAGTCGAAATTTTTTCGAACCTATTTAAGGCCGAAAGTTCAAAGCCAAATTTTCAGTTCAAAGTTGTCTTAGGTGAAGACATTAGAAAATACTATCACCATTCTAAACATCAAAGTGAATCTGGATCATTAGGTGTTTCTTGTATGAGATACGATAGGTGTCAACCTTATTTTGACCTTTATTGTGAAAATCCAGAAGTAATTTCTATGTTAGTTATGTTGGATGAATTTGATAAAGTGCTTGGAAGGTCTATTCTTTGGCAGTTTGGAACAAAAAAACTAATGGATAGAATTTACACCGCAAACGATGAAAAACTCTCTTTTTATTTCAAAAAATGGGCGTATGAAAATGGATTTTTGCACCGTAAACAACAAAACTGGTATAATTCAATTATGTTTCAAGATTCTCAAAATGTGGTTGAAATAAACGAAACTGTGGTTCTAAAAAACTTTAATTTTGACAACTTTCCCTATATGGATACTTTTAGGTTTCTAAATCGAAACACCGGTGAATTATCAAATTTTATCAAAAATGACCGTTCTGTCATTACCTTATGTGGGTCTGAAGGAAACTATTATGGTAGAAATTATCTTGGATTTGATCAGGTTAGTAAAGTCTTCAGACATTGTGGTGAATTGGTTTATTTAGATTATTTGGACATTTCAACTTCTTCAGATAACTGCCGCTATTCAGAAGTTAACGATTGTTATATTTTACCACAACATTCCATCTGGCATGAAGATTTAAGTGACTATATTTTTTCTGAAAGTTATAGTCATTTTAATAACCAACGAAGAATTGAAGCGGCTGTTTAAGAACTTAAGTTAGGTTATTGCATATAATCTAAATGAAAGACTCAATTTTAAAACAACTTGATTGTTTTTGTGATGCTGAATTCAAATTTGACCCAAAAAAACATCAATATACTTATCTTGGTGAATCTTTTATATCTGTAACAAAATTTATTCAAAGATTTCACAAACCTTTCGAGCAGGATGCGTTATCTAAAAAGAAAGCCGAAGAACTGGGAGTTCCGCAGGACTGGATTTTGTCGCAGTGGAAAGAATTAAACGACCACGCCAATCAACTGGGCACAAATACGCATCAGTGGATTGAAGATTATTATAACCAATTGTGGCAGCCACTGCCTACTGATCCAGAATTGATACACCGAATCAATAAATTCAATAAAATTTTTGCCAAACAACTCCATAAATTAGAACCAGTTAAATTTGAAGTCAGAGTCTTTTCTAAAAGGTGGAAGATTGCTGGAATGATCGATTCTCTTTTTTTGTATAGAGGTAAAATTTACATCTTAGACTGGAAAACCAATAAGGCCTTTACACACGATAGTCACCAAAAGGGCAAGTTTGAAAAGTTATTAGAACCATTTGATAGTTTTTGGAAAAACCATCACAACGAGTATTCAATACAATTATCTCTATACGCCCTTATCTTAGAAGAATGGGGTTTCAATGTAGGTGGGGCTTATCTTGTTCACATAGGACCAGGTGAAGAAGAGGCAGAATTGTATAAAGTAAAAGATATGAGACCTCTAATCAAAGAATATTTATCATCCGAAATTTCTTTATAAAGTTTTTAGAACTTATAAATTTTTTATATCTTTGTCTAAATTAAAAATCTTTATGAAACACCTAACCATCTTACTTCTACTCATTGCAAACTTTTCATTTTCACAACAATTATCAAAAAGCGATAGTTTAGATATCAGAATAGCTGACCATCAGGGAGTGCCTTATTTCAAATATTGGATTGAAAGTAACAACAGCAGCGTTTCAATTTCTTGGGTTGGTAATTGCGAGCAAATAAAATTAGAGAAACTGTCGGATTCTACTCTATTGATTGTTGATGTCACCAGTGATGTTATGGATGAATTCCAAGCCAATTTATCTCACGGTAAATGGTCTGTAAATTTTTACAGTGATGATGTCTTAGTAAAACAGGATTTTATTGAGATTTTCTAAGATAGGTGTTGACTTTCAGCCTCTTGCTCTTCTTTTTCAATCGGCATCTCAACAAATTGACCTTTAGATTTTAAGACTTCTAAGATTTCGTCTGTGATTTCAAATTCAGGTGAGATATAAACACATTCTAATTTACCCATAACACAGTCAATTTTATTATCAACAGCATAATTTTTGACTAAATCCTCTAAGTCATCATAAACATTTTTGGTTAAATTTTCTTTATATTTTTTTAATTCAAAATTAATATCCTTCTCCAGGGACATAAATTCTTGCTGAAGTTCTGTAAATCTTTTTTGCCTTTCAGCGCTTGATCTATTATCTAACACAAGTCCAGAGTTATGAGCTTGAATAATGTTATTCATTTCATTTTTGAGAGGCTCGATCCTTTTTAGAAATTCTTCTTTTTTGTGTTCTATTACTTTCATACCGTCTCTAAATCTTTGATAGTGACCAGTCAATTTTTCGAAATCTGCTATTCTTAATTCCATAAGTTTTTTTATTGTTATATAAAAAATGTCCTAAGAGTTTAGGTAAGAAAAAGCCTGTTGATACCTGATAAGCAAATTGTAATCTTCTGTGTAGGTAGGATCATCGTAGTTAAAGATATAGGTTTCTGAAAATCCAGGTGTAGTTGTGATTTTTATTGTAGAATAGTTGGGGTTAATTGGTGTAAGAGGTGCTACTTTTTTACTTACTTCTAAATAGGTTTTTCTTGCGCCTATCAATTTTGCATATTCTCTATTTTGAAATAGATAATTCGATGTTGGTGTGTAGATTTCATTTTCTTTTATTTCTCCTAAGTGTGAATCTCTTGAAACTTCAAATTTATAGTATAATTTATATAAAGAACTTGAACCCGATGATGTTCTTATTTCTTCTGTTGAAATCATATATTGCCTTGATACTTCTACCGGTATTTCTAATTTTTTCGACTCATACGGACTTACCTGGTTTGATTGAGTCCCAACATAAAATTGTTGTAAGGCTGTGATCGAAATTGGAGTATCAACACCAGAAACTACAGACCACTCAGACCTGTCTATTTTGACCCATTTAATTTTATCATTTAAAAAGTCCATATTAAATGTTTTATCAATTCTGTTTATAGAAATAGATTGCGTAAGACCAGTTATTGAGAATGTAGATGATAGAGGACCAGTAAGTGTAAATTGAACTTTGCTATCAAGATTTGAATAAATATTAACGCCTAATTGGTAGATTTGCTCGTTATCATATATTTTTTTTAATTTATTTGAAAACGGTGTGTTTATTTGAAAAAGAATGGATTCCCAGATATTTTTTTTGACTGAATCAATTGATTTAACTTGACTGATGTCAACTCCATAATAGTAATATAGTGATCTCTCAAAATCAGCGTATAAATTTTTACTTATTATTTCGTTTATAAAATTGTAAAAATCCCAATAGGAATCTTTGCCTTTAAGTGCCATTTTTTCGATGGACAAATTAATTTTGAACATCTTTAGAGTAGTTGTGCTTGCAGAAGCACCTGGGGCATATCTTGAGCGATACCAATTGTTTGAGACTAAGTTTCCTTGGTCATCTGGTACAAATCTACTCCTGTTCCAATAAAGAGACATTTTTTGTATTTATTTTTATCTATTAAAACATAGGACTTCTGTGTTATTAACCTTCACCTTCACCTTCGCCTAAAATCTTTTCGAGTTCTTCGATTTTATCTTTATTTTTATCAGGGTCCGCGTAAAGACCAGCGACTTGTCCTAATTTTTTAATAGAATCCGGGTTCTTAGATTTTACTTCACCTAAAGTTTTAGTAAGGTCTTCTTGACCTTCAACTTTTTGTTCACCAAAAACATGTTTGTCGACTTCTTTACCGGCAACTTCAATTTTTTCAATTGCTCCGGTCTCGTATTCTTTAAGTGCATCTAGTTTTCCATTTCGTAAAATTTCAGTTAGTTTGACCCTGTCTCCTTTTTTTACTTCTCCTGCTATTTTGGCTAGAACAACCTCACCTTCTGCTACCTTTAACTTTTTACTACCAGATTTGACAACTTTAAAGTAACCTGGATTTTTAGTCGATTCTTCCCCTTTCAATTCAGCAACCTCAATGTCAACATCACCCCAGTCTAAGACTATAGTTGATTCAGACTGTTCTGAGCCTTCTATTTTATTTGCCGTTTCATATTTTGTGATTTGCTCGTCGATGTATTTATCGTCTGTGACTTTCTTTTTAAAGTCGTCTATGATTGTTTTTATCTCTGCTATTCTGGTTGCCTTTTTTGCAGCTAAGTCTTTGGCGGCAGCGAATTTTTTATCAAACTCCATTTTGATTTCGGCTGCTTTTTGTTTTACTATACCAAGCATAACTCGACCGGCAATAAGTGAGTCTTTTAGACCCTCGTTTATAAGTCTTGATTCTTTTACGGATTTAATTTGTTTGTCTATTTCAGCACACTGTTCTTCAAATGACTTATCGAATTGGTCGGAAATATTATTCAAAGCTGATTCGTCTTCTGCTTTGTTGATGCTATCGGTGGTGGTTTTAAGAAGTTTGTCCAACATAGCAGTTATCTTTGCTTTCAAATCTGCTCTTTTAAGTCCTTTTTTAAAGTCATCTGATAGAGATTTAAACGGTGCTTGTATACCTGTTAGGAAGTTTTTGAAAGCCCCTGTTGCGGCGCTCAATAATTTTCCTAAGCCGCCAAAAATCTCTTCGTTTACTTGAGAGTCGGTATCTATTTGACTTTGTCTAAAAGATTCATAACTTCTTACATATTTCATAATTTTTGATATAATTTTTACAACTTATATATTAAACAATTAATATAAAAAATAAAACATGAATTATATATCAAAAGTTAAAGAGTTTCATAACACATTTGATGCTCCAGTGCTTGAAACCCCACAAATACCTTCTGAAGATAGGTGTAGACTTAGAGTGTCACTTCTACAGGAGGAGTTAGATGAGTTAAAGTCTGCTATCACTAAGGGAGATATCGTAGAAGTAGCCGATGCTCTTTGTGACCTACAATATGTTTTATCAGGGGCTGTTTTAGAATTTGGTCTTGGTGATAAATTTGAACAGCTATTTAATGAAGTCCAAAGGAGTAATATGTCAAAAGCCTGTTCTTCAATTCAGGAGGCCCTTATGACTATTTCACATTACAAAAAAAGAGATGGTGTTGAGTCTATGTATAAAAGAGTTGGTGATAAGTGGGTTGTCTATAGGATGTCGGATAATAAAATACTAAAATCAATCAACTATTCACCAGTAAACTTACAAAAAATCATAGTTTCTGAGGCGATTAAATAAATATTTATGAATTTAATTTGGGGAATTATCTATGGTGCGATTGCGCAAGTTCTTGTTTTTTTACAAATTCAGGGTAGTTTGAAATATGAAATTTTAATCAACAACAAATTTATTGTTTTACTTGCTGGAATACCTATATCTTGGTTTTTTATAGAATCAGTCAGACAGGTATATATCTGGAGTGATGGTCAACTTTGGCCAGGTAGACTAATCGGATTTTCTATTGGAATTGTTGTTTTTACGGCCATGTCTATTTTACTTTTTGGTGAAGGAGTGAGTCTAAAAACTCTTATTTGTCTTATTTTATCTTGTGCAATCTTAGCTGTTCAAATTTTTTGGAAATAATGAGTAATCTTGTAAAAAATAAAGTATCAAATATTCTTGATGGTAAAATTGTATCTGGTGAAATTATTCAAAATGTTAAAGAACAAATTTCCAAACACATTAAAAATAACACCAGATTAGCCAGACCAACTATGGCTATTGTTTTGGTTGGAAATAATCCGGCATCTGAAAGTTATGTTAAGGGAAAAACTAAAGCATGTGAAAAAGCCGGAATAAATTATGATGTGATTAGATTTGGTGACACCATAACTGCATTTGAGTTAGTAGAAGAAGTTAAAAGATTAAATAAGTCTTACTACGATGGATTTATTGTTCAACTGCCTTTGCCTGCTCATATAAAAGCTGAATCCATTATTAATGAGATAAGTGCTTACAAAGATATAGATGGATTTCATCCCCTAAACTTTGGTAAAATGGCACTTGGCCAGAAATCTATGAGACCAGCAACCGCCTATGGTATACTTAAACTCATTGAGTATTATAAAATTGAGACAAAGGGAAAACATATTGTGGTGATAGGTCGGTCGAATATAGTTGGAAAACCTGTTTCAATTATGTTGGGTAATGACTTCAACATTGGTAGAGCAACGGTTACATCTTGCGATATCAATACGCCAAAATCACTAATAGATGAAGAATGTAAAAAGGCTGACATTGTAATTGTTGCTGTCGGAAGGCCTTTTTTTGTAACAGCTGATATGATTAAATCAGGTGCTGTTGTTATCGATGTTGGTATTAATAAACTGGAATCTGGTAAATTGGTTGGTGATTGCGATTTTGAAGCAATTTCTGAGAAAGCCAGCTGGGTGACACCTGTTCCAGGTGGTGTTGGACCAATGACAATATCTGGTCTGATTCTAAATACTTACGAAGCCTGGAAGATGAAAAATCTGATTGACTAAATGTATTAGACCTATGCGCCAAATCATAAATGTTGTTATAACCGATAAAATCAAAAGAGGAGAGATTAGTTACAATATAGGTGATGAGGTCGTTGTTTTTAGAAGAAAATCTAATGGTCATCCAAGATCTCTAAAAGATGATATCACGTATGTTGTTAGAGGCATTGATTTAGATGGTCACATAACCGTTGCTCAACACTCAACTGATGGTGTTGGGCTTCTTCAGAGCATAAGAGTTCATAAAATGTATATGATAAATAAATCTACTTTGAGAGACATTAGATTAAATTTTCTATTTTCTTAAACAAATCAATCAAATTCATATAAAATAAAAAAATATATTAAATCATAAATGGGAAAATTAGCCTTAAATTTTATTTGCAAAGATGAATCACATGTCATCGAAAAAATGCTAGACAGTAATAAACCAATTGTTGATCTTATAGTCTGTAATGACACTGGATCTACTGATGGAACTCAAGATATAATCAAAAAATGGGGTGAGATGAATAATATACCTACCTATGTTTTCGAAAGACCCTTTGATGATTTTGAAAGTAGTAGAAATCATGCAATGCAAAAATTAAGAGATGTAGTCAGTGAATTGGGTTGGAATCCAAATGAAGTTCATGGCTACTGGTGCGACTGTGATGAAACTATGGTTGTTTCTTCTGAATTTTCAAAATCACAATTCAAAAATGATCTTTATATGATTAATACATTTATTGGTCAAATGAAATACACGAGAAATACTTTTTTCAGAGTTTCTTTACCTTTTAGATGGTATGGTCCAGTTCACGAGTTCATAATTTGTGATAAGAAAGACATCACTTCCGGTTTAGCCGAAGGAATTCATGTTGATGTTAAAATGATTGGAAACTCCTGGAAAGGAGACATATCAAAAAAATACAAATCACACGCTTTTGTTCTTGAAAAATACATTGATGATAATAGACAAGACCCAAGATGGATTTTTTATACCGCTCAATCATATCACGACTCTGCTTCGGTTCCAGACAATAGAGAAGAAAACGAAGAAAGATTGAGGAGGGCTCTAAAATATTACAGAGAAAGAGTTAGTCGACCAGATGGATACCCAGAAGAGATTTATTATTCTCAATTTAGAATAGGAACTATCATGAGAGTCTTAGAAGAACCCTGGCACATGAATTTACAAGAATGTCTTAAGGCTTACGCAATCGATCCAGCTCGAGGTGAATCAATAAAAACTGTTATTGACTACTATCTTGGAGTTAACGAGTGGCATTTGGCTTATCTTTATACAAAATTTGCTAAAGAAAATTTTCACGGAAAAAATCCTTACCCACATAGATTGTTATTTGTTGACGAATCGCTCTATGTCTGGAAATTTACTGAAGCCCATGCAGCTGCCTGTTTTTATACTGGCAGAATGGAGGAAGCAACTAAAAATTTTAACGAAATTTTACAGGCCATCAAAACACATCCACATTGTTTCACACCAGATGATTTGAAAAAGGTAGAGATGAACGGTCAGTTCTTTGCTCCAAAAAAATGATTAAGTTGATTGTCGCTATGTCTAAAAATAGAGTGATTGGAGACTCTAATAGATTGATATGGCATTTACCAGAAGATTTAAAAAGATTTAAAGAATTAACAATGGGCAATCCAATTGTTATGGGTAGAAAAACCTTCCAGTCCATTGGAAGAATTCTACCAGGTAGAAGAAACATAATTATCAGTAGAGATGAGAATTTTAATGCTGATGGCGCAGAAGTTGTGAATTCGGTTGAAGAGGCGCTTCTTTTAACAAATAACGACTGCTTTGTAATAGGTGGTGGTGAGATTTATAGGCAGTTTTTAGAAGCTTCAGAACAAATTTATATGACGATTGTAGATAGTGAATTTAGTGGTGATACTACCTTTCCAAAATTAGATGAAAATTGGTTTGTATCTAGTAAACAAGATTTTCTATCTGATGAAAAAAATAGACATAATTATTCTTTTTTAACTTATGAAAGATTCCAATTCTAAAGGTAAACTTATAATGGTAATGGGTCCTCCTGCTTCTGGTAAATCCACTCTGGCGGCTGAAGTTCACACTGAATTGAAAAAAAGAGGTTTAAATTCGGCTTTTGTATCAGAGGTCGCCACGGACTATATAGCGGAATATGGTATTCCAAATTCACCACAGGATCAAATGATAATTTTCTATAAACAACTTAATAGGGAAAAAATGTTTCTAGAGAGCAAAGACTATATCATTTGTGATTCAAGTTCTATATTGAACTATTTTTATTTTCGATCGCTCTATGATAGTAAATTAAGCAATAAAGATGTGGCTTCTATAAACCACGTCCAAAAAGAAATACTTAAGCATATAAATTTAGTGGATCACATCTTTTTTGTTCCGGCTTTAGATACTAATATTGAAGATGGTATAAGATTCCATCAACATGAAGAGATTAAAACCTTAGAGCGGTGGATTAAATCATATTTAGAAATTGAAAGAATCAATCATCAAGACTTGTCTAAAATAAACATAGATGATAGAAAAAGTTTTGTAATCGATAGTATCTTAAATTAAAATTAAATTTTATTTTGATAGTAGTTTTATTAAATCTTCTGTAATCTTAGTAATCATTTTTTTACCCTCTACAGAAATTTGCGGAATGTTTTTAATCATTGAGTATTTGTCATTGCCATCAACATAAATAGACTCAATTAGTTTTTTAACTTTAGGTTCGGTTGAATATTTAGAAGTATAGTAAACTTTCAGTTCATTAACAAATTTAGTTAAATCAACACCTTCTTTGACGTTATACTTAACCATCTGAAGTTCATTGTCTTGCTTTTCAACCATTAAATACCAAATAGATTTTTTTGAAACTTTTACGTTTTCTAAAAAATTAAATGCTTTAGATGCCTTTGTGTTTTTTGGAAATTTTGCAACTTTTCCAGTAAAATCTACTTTTGACTCATGAGTTCTGTCATTTAGATCTATATCATTAATAAATTCGTCTTTATCTGGATCAATTTCTAAATTCTGGTCTTTTAGAATCAGATTTTTTCTCGAGGCTATTCTTTCAACTTTATTTGAGTCCTTTGGTAAATTAGGATTCATTGGAATATCCGAATCAGTCTGCGGCGTAAGTTGCATAGGTTCAGCCTCATGATCCTTCTTTTTTATTTCAGAAAACTTCTTAAAACCTACTACATTTTTTTTATCAGACATTTTGATTATTAATTTTATTCTTTATATATTAAACCTCACAAATAGTTTTTTAACCCCTCTGTTTATAGTGATATTTATCGACCATATAGTTTTTGAAGTTTTTAATAACATTCATATGATCAAATAAAAGTGAAACAAGCGGTTCAATCTTATCTAGAAACCCCTTCATAGCATCATTTCCATACATATAGGGTGAAAGACTCTTTTTTAATAGTTGATTTTCGTAAGCAAAATTAGGTCTTTGATCATCGTGGAAACTCTTAATGAATCTCAGTTCGGGTAATTGTTGTCGGTCTTGTAACATATTTATTTTTTAATTTTAGGAACCGATGGGACTACTGTAGTTTCTTTTTTCACCTCGGATATTTCTAAGTAAACAATAGGACCGTTGCTGATACTATTTGGATCACCGTCTTTATAGTAGTTTCCGATTCTATCATACCAACCACCTCTTAAAACCGGTAACTCATCAGCCTCGAAAATGATGTCGCCTAAAATTGGGTCTAACCCTAAAGTTTTATTAGGATCATAACTTGGCGGATATTGTATTTTACCATCCACGATAACCGTATTCTCAATTGCGTTTTTGTGATAGTCTTCGTTCTTTTTTGAAATAAATCTAATATCAATTGAAAAAATATCTGACGATGAAAGTAGCGTTTTGATAACATCTGATTTTGGTATTCTTGTTAATCTCGTTAAATTTAGGAAATATTCAGACATAAAACTAACGATTTGTGATTTTACCGATTCTGTTGTAGCGTCGCTATATCTAACTGCTTTAACTTCCATGGTATAAAACGACATCTTAGGAGTCCTTATTACAAAATTTTTAGTCAACTGTGTTAAACCGCCACTTCTTAAATAATTAAGTATCTTTTTTCTTTCGTAGCTGTCTAGCTCAAAAGCAGAGGAATAAACGGTCTGACTGGCATAACCTGTTGCGTTGACTTTTTCATTTGAAATAGGAATTGTAAAATATGTTTCATTACTTCTTTTGAATATTCTTATATCAGGCACGGCATAAATATAGATGGTTCCGTTTTTTTCTTCAGCATTTACAAGCGTGAAAATCCCTAATTTTTTCAACTCGTAAACATAGTGTTGAGGTAGTGCCAAAACAAAATTATTTGTTGCTATTGGAAGTAAACTTTTTGTAAATCTATAATCTTCTTTATCATTTCCAAAGTTTATATCGTTATAAATCTCTATATCAAATATTTTTTCCATATCAATCGTTTTGCCATTGCTGTCAAAAATATCAGTTACGAATTTCCAATCATTGACCGTTCTTCTATAAATGTTGCCTAAAGACCCGTCTGATTGCAGATATCTAATTTTAATTGATGATGTTAGCTCTGGAATGGCTCCAAAACCACCATTTCCAAATATAACATCGATTCCACCATTAAATCCGGTCCTTACTACACAAGCTTGTTCATCTGGTAGTAGGTCATAAATGTGTTTTTTTATTGTCCAGTATTGACCATTTACAAGCACTTCAACGTTAAAATTTTCAACATCTTTGGCCTCTGAGTCCTGGATTGAATAGGTTTGAAGTGGTCTATTATCACCTGTGAAAGTTGCGGCTTTCCATTGACCCTGAATTATTCTTATAAAAAATTGATTTGTAGTATTTGGTCCTAAAACAAATAAATTTTCTTCAGACTTTCCTAAATCAAATGAGTAATAAAGAGAATTTGTTTTGTTTTTAATGGTGCTTTGGTTTATTAATTTGATGACGCCGTTTGGTAGTTCATCTTCTTTTAATCCACCTTTTTTAACAAATCTTAAAGTCCCGGTGGCGCTAATTGATCTAAAAGGTATATGTCCTGCTAAAATTGCAGCATTTTTAATCACTCTTTCATTATTGGAATTGGCATCGCCTAAGTCAAATTGATTAATCGCGTTTTTTAGATAAAGTATTGATAATTGGTGTAAATTTTCAATAATATTTAATATCTGACCATACGGCGAGGCAGGGCTAAATAAAATACCGGCTTTATTGTGTTCGGCTTTAAGATAGTTTTCCACCTCTAACTTAAGCAAAGAAAATGTAATTGCTGAAAATTTAGGCATCTTAGTTTAATTTTTTAAGGTAATCGCTGTCAAATCTATTTTTATCAAAAATATCAGAAACATCAAACAAAAAAGAATTAACGGTTGAAGTTCTTTCTACAATTGAATTTTCATCTTGTGGATTAGCAAAATATGACCAATTAAACACATCCTTTTCCAGTTCATATTTACTAATTTGAATTTTTAGGTTTTTATTACTTTCAACCACAGATAACTCAATGAAATTTCCGAGTCTAAGATTGGACTTTTCTAATATTTCTACATTTTGATAAGTGTTACTTAAGTCAACGTGTATTTTATTGACATTTGTTTTTAAGTTCATAAGTATTAATTTTTTTTTATATATTAAATAACCTTTTCCTCCGAAATATTCACTATTTTATTATTTATTAGTTGCCTATAATAATATATAGACTATGGAACTCAAATTTATACTAGATGCTTTTGCTGCCTATGGTCCGTGGTTAGGAGGAACTATGGTTGCTCTTTATTTTATCTATAAATTATCAAGGAGCTCGTGGGGAAAAGCGATGATATCTTCTGTTATGGAAAAAATGATAGAAAAATATCTAAAGAACAAAGTAAGCGATGTGACAAGTGCGGATATCTCAGATTCAGATGTTTCCAATCACGATATTTTTAACTATATAGATTTTTGGAGATATTCAAAAATTCCGACGTTTCAATTTTCAACAGATTATCGAACTGCTGTTTTTAGAAAATATTTGTTTATATACTTGACTTCGTATAAATCAAATTTATTAAGTTTTGTTAATTCAGGAAATTATAAAAATATGGACAGTGCCCAAATAAGAAGAGCTCTATTAGATTTAGTCAATACAATTGTTTATGACTACGAAAAAGAGTTTTCAAATGCTGGAATTCCTAAAATAGTGGTTGAAAAAATGAAAGTTAAAAACAACGATACTATCACGTTGACTATTGATTTGATTGAAGGTGTGTGTAGTTCACAATTTTATGAATCTGAAAATAATCTGCTTAAAGTTTACTCTATTTTGAACATTTTATTGTCTGTGTTGGAAAATACTATTATGCATTCAGAGCCGGTTTGTAATTCCATAAATGGTCAACTTAGAGGACTGACTTTTGATGGAAAAACCGAGCCGTAGTTGATGAAAAATTGCCAGTTATATAAATATAATGAAAGCGAGTGTTTGATTGAAGTCAACGATGCTAAATTTTTTTCAAACACATTCAAACCAGAACACAAAACAAAAACCACTCATTGGTTAAATTTTCATAGTATAATTGACAGACAGAGTATAGAGAATTTATGTAGCGCCCTGGAAATCGAAAAACTTTGCATCGAAACTATCTTTACTGCGCCAAAAAGGGCTAAAGTAGAAGAGTATGAAAATTATATGTTTTTTAGTATCAAATCTGCCTTACCGTCAAGTTTAAATGATAAACTCTTGGATAGTGAACAAATTACTTTTGTGCTAAATCATGATTATTTAATTTCTTTTCAAGAAAAAGTCGCCGATCACTTTGATTCAACCAGAGATCGAATAGTAGATGACCGTGGTATAATTAGAAAAAAGTCAACCGATTTTTTATTATTTAGACTACTCGAATCAATAGTAGATAACTATTATTGTGTAATCGAAGATATCAACGATAGAATTTCTAAATTAGATTCCGAAGTACATACTTCGGAAGATGGTCAAATTCTAAAAAAAATAGAAGATGAAAAAAGAAAGTTAATAGAACTCAGAAAAATTGCTATTCCAATGAGAGATATTACAATTCAATTAGAAAATGCCACAACGCCGTTTATACATGCCGGTAATGGTCACTACTTTTCTAATTTAAAGTTTCTTTGTGAAAGTTTATTAGAAGAAATTGATGCGCTGAAACAAATTCTTGATGGTATCTCAAATATGTATTATGCGGCTCAGGGACAGAGAATGAATAAAATAATGAAGGTATTGACTGTGATTAGCGCAATTTTTATACCACTTACTTTTATAGCCGGAGTTTATGGTATGAACTTTGAAAACATGCCGGAATTAAAGTGGAGTTGGGGTTATTTTGCAATTATCTCACTAATGGTTACCTTAGCAGCGGCTTTATTTTTTTACTTCTGGAAAAAGAAGTGGTTTGATTAAGGATTATTCCATTAAACCATAAATATCTTCTACATCAAAATCCGGACAAGTAATCCTCAAATCATAATCTTGAAACCCAATAAAATCAATCTCATCAGAATCTAACCTTCTTTTTACTGAATCATTTCTATCGTGTCGACCAATCAATCGCCATTCTCTAACTGATCTTTCAATATCTAAATAAACAACAAAACACTCTTTTCTCCTATGGGGTTCTATGTTTTTAAAATCCTCAGGTGTCATAATAAAAACTTGTGAAGATTCAAATTCATCGTTTGTTATCCCATAGTGCCAACTTTGAGGCCCACCTTCTTTAGGAGTTACCGTAAAATTTTGATGACACAAAAATTTATTTTGTTTAATATATTGATTGAATAACTCTTCGGTGATAAAATTGTAACTAACGCCTTGTAGTTCTTTTAACCTTTGAGGTCTTGTGGTGCATTTAAGACCGGGTTTTAATCCTTTTTTGACCAGTTGTCTCATTAGATAGTCTTTCCCACTGCCAGATTTCCCAACTAGTATTATCTTTTCCCTTTTATTTAAGTCCATTTGGAAATTATATAACAGAAAAGTTTTTTGGTTTAATTATATTTTTCTTAGGGGTTTATAATTAGGAAGAGCACCTTGATAATTTCTATCACCTAATCTTACGGCTTCTCTTTCTGCATCACACGCCGCCTGATACTCAGGGTCTAATTTTTCCTTATTTTTACAATCCATACAAATTATATCTTGATTGAACATTGACATTGTGGTTGCGCCATTTGTGTTTGAGTGACATCTATCACAAACAGACTTGTTCATATCAAATGATTCATAAAAATTGTTAAACCTATGTAGATGTTTCATTACTTTTTGATTGTATTAAAATCGTTTTTTAGAAAATCGTTAAAGTCTAAAACTCTCTTTTCTTTTTTTGAACCGTCTTGTTGATCGGTGAAATCTTGCCTTTTAGCAAAGATATCTTTTAGAGATTTAAGGTCAATTTTTTTAGTTCTGGATTTTTTTCCAGTTCTTGGTCCGTGGTCTTTTCCCATTGGAGAATCCATTTTTTGAAACATTCTATTATTTCCTGATGGATTAAAAGGCACTGCGATTGAACCGTCACCTGCTTGACCACCGGTGTTGATCCAATTAGGACCAGATGTGACTCCTGGAAGAGAAGATGGTTGGGCATTAACATAAGGACCCATTCCACTCACGGCTGGACCTCCTGTGGCCGAGGTATCTTCAGTAATCTCTTCGGAGCTATTTTTTTCGTTGAATTTTTTTAGATGTTTCATAGACTTATATATTAAAATTAGAATCAACAATTTATATATATATGAGATAGAATTTCGGCTATGAGTAAAATAAAAAACTTTTCTGATTATATGGCATCATTGGGAACTAACATGAAGAGGTCTTTAAATCATTTGGTTATAAATGGGAACCACAGATTTTGGTTTTTAGGAAAAGAGATTCCTTTTGAAATGCATATATATTACAGTAACAAAAAAGAAATAATCTTAGAAATAAAAATTATACCTGAATCTATAAAAATTGAGGATTTAAAATTGACTTTTAGTGTTGGTGATGATATAACAAAAGTATACGATTGGGTCAAAAAAAATAGACATCAAATAATAATTGACGCTAAAAAATAACCCCGTAGTAGACCCCGCTAACTAATATATAAACCGAGAAAAAAAGTCAATAAATGGATAAAATCAAACAACTTGAGACGCAGAGAGTGCTTCGTGAATTAGATTTTTTAGAAACTGACTATAATTATAGGAAAGAAGTGGTGAGTTCTGCTGATCCAGAATTTTTGAAGTCGGTAAATCAATTTCTTGAAGAAAATCCTGAACTAAAAGAACAATATGACACAAAGGTCTCACAATTATTAGATGAGGCTCTAAAAAACTTTGATAAACAACTTGAAGAGTTGGAAAATTTGACAGAAGAGGAAAAATTTGATGATTTTGACAATTGGGACAATGAAGAAATTGTAGATAATGGAAACAATTTGAAAAAACTTTATCGTGAAATAGTAAAACTAACACACCCTGATATTGTTAGAAATAAAAGACTCAATGAATTATACTTAAAGGCTGGTCGATATTATGAGTCTAAAAATAAGATCGGAATTTTTGCCATTTGTAATGAACTCAATATACCATACGAAATATCTTCAGAAGATATTGAGTCAATTATGTCTGAGATTATGCAATATAGAGAGAAAATACATTTTTTAGAAAGCACCTATACTTGGAAATGGTATTATTGTAAAGATGATGAGTCAAAAAGAACTCTTATAGTAGAATTCATTAACCAAAAGTTAAGATAATTGATTCATTTTCGATCCACCTAAAATTGATACAGTAACATTTTTATTTTTTAAGAGTTGTTCCAATTCCTCTTTTCTTAGCACTTCTTTGTAGATATCATTTACTCGGTCTTTGTGTTGAATCACCCATTCATTTCCGTTAGATGTCTCATAGGTATATTCTTCTCCGCCGTCGTTTATAACAATTACTCTAAATGTTAGAGCATCGTAGAAACTTTCACCAAATTTCACTTTGTATATTTTCAGTCCACCCCACTGACCACCTGACTCTCCTTCTGCATTCCACTCCTGCATGATTAGATAGATTGGATTTTGAAGTTCATGTGTATTTGAGATATCATAAATAAACATAAATTTACATGGCTTGCTTAAAAAAGTTTGAAAGTCTTTTGAGTATTGAACCGGTGATTTTTTTAGCCTTATACTAGAAAGTGAGTTAATAAATTCAACATTGTCACTCAGTACTTCCAAATCAAGTTTGTCTTTGAAATCATCTTCCCTTAATTTTAAAGAATCAAAGATATTGACTTCTTCGGCTCCGATAGCTTGAAGTAGAGCATCTTGAAGTATAGTTAGTGATTCAAGTAAGTCTCCAATATTTTGAATACCTAAATCAATCACTAATGATTCTTTAAATTGTTCGTATGTTTTCAGTTTTTTCATCATTGGAATGAGTTTCCTTTTTTTGAACATTTTTTTAAATTACATAGATTAACAGTTTAAGGTTTCCTATTTTAATATATATTAAAAAATAATACTATAATTTCAAATATGAAGTGGTTAAAAGGTTATCAATTGTTCAAAGAATCAAAGGAATATTCAACAAAAAACTTAGTTTTAGAAATCTGCGTATCAATGACTCTATTAAATAATGAGTTTTTAGATAATTTACTCGACAGAGGTCTAAAGGCTAGATATTCTGAGGATTCTACAATATTCTTAACTGATTTAAAGAATCTACTTTTGGCTAAAAACAGATTAGTGCTTGGAAAATTTGAAGAGGGTAAATTTATTGAAGATGATGAGGCTTCTAAAATAAGCGGTTTATTTGAAAGTGTAAATTTTAACATCGAAAAAGATTGGAACATGCTAGTTAGTGCTAGAAATACGGCCAGAAATATAATCGATAAACTGATTCCAGACCAAAAATTATTAGAAGAAGATATTAAAAAAATATATTGGATTGGTCCAAATAAAAATCCTGATTATCAAGAGGATATTGTAATTGAGTTAAATAATCAAAAACAATATTCATTCTATTTAAATAAAAGCTTAACGTCACAAAAAACCTCTTCATTTTTGACACTATCTGATGAAATGATAGCGTCAAATACTGATAGACTTTATTCTGAAGAATACTTGAGTAAATGGAATAAGTTGACACAGACTTGGGTTCAATTAAATTATGAGAATACTTCTAAAGAGATGCAAAGACACATTGAAAAGTTTATTGATCCAAAAAGAATCGATAGTCTGACTTATTTTGAGTATTTTGAAATAAAACATCCAGACCCTAAATTCAAACATCTTGGTGAATATATCGAGGCTGTAGACAAAAATATCACTAAACTCGATGAGCTTATTTCTGAAAACTGGAAAAAGAGACAAAGTCTTTTTATTGATTTACCCAGGGTCGAAAAGGAGTGGTTTGAGGTTAAAAGAGTGGTTTTATATTCAAAAATCTTAGAAAATTTACTAACCAGTTCCTTAAAAACGCAATTTCCAGAAGATATAGTTAAAGTAGATAACAATATGAAAAGGGCAGGAGGTAATGTAAAAATGAAGTTGTTCAAACTTTTAATTGATAAGATGAATTGTTTAGAAAGACCTGTTTATTACTTAAGTGATAGTGGAAATGAATTTATCATGATTCCTTCACGAGATTTCTTTAGACAAAATTATGATGATTTAACTTTAAACTTTGATTATCATGTGAAGTTTGAATCGGATTTGGAGTCACAAAATTTACCCTTTAATATGACTTTTGTAATAACCAAAGAAGAGGTTGAGTTGGTTAAAATGTTGATATCAGTTGATTTTGCATCAAATGAGATGTCTGGTAAATTAAATGCTAAGTATAAATTTATTCTACCAGATAACTTTAATTACCTCCTTTCAAAAGTTTTCCAACCTGATTAGAAATATCTTCTTTAACACCATCAAGTTCTTTCTTTTTATCATCTAACGCTTTTTGTGGATCCGGGAAACTAATAAAGTCTTCGATTTTTAAATTTTTGACCTGTAAATCAATTTCGTCAATCCTATTTTTGAATTCATCAACTTTTGCTTGTTTTGCTTCCTGTATTTTAGAGAATGCGTCGAAAGGACTAAGCGCCTGTTCAAATCCAGATATAGTTTGAACGACAGCATTTATAGGAGTCATCACCTCTTCAACTTTGTGATCTGGAATTACAAATTTTAGTTTATCAACAACCCTCAATGCCGGTGTGAGTTCTTTAAACTTTTGCTTAACTGAGCTGATTTGATTCAATAAATTAACGGTCAAAGTTATTGCCCCTGGTATATTAAAATTTATTGGAGCAGCAATTAGAATAGCGGCCGGTATGGTGCTGCCTATTAAAACTCCTAATTTTGAAATCTCAGATACTAAAGCTGTTGACTTGTCTTGTAATAAAAAAACACCCTGTTTAACTTCAATTTTAACTTTTTTCACCTCATCATAAATAGGAAAATCTTCAGGTATGGCTTTGAATGGTGACTTTAAATCGGGGATTAAAATACTTGGATTTAATTTCTCTATCGTAAATTCTGTAAAAAAAGGTTTATATGTTGGTCCAACTATTTTTTTTAAGTCTTTTCCATAAATCATTAAATTTAAGTCATCATCACTCATGCCTGGAGACTTTAAGGACATGATTTTTTTTGCAATCATTTTATCAGGCATCATAACTTTGTCGATTGTTTCTGGAAGTCCTTTGAGTGTCTTATCCGCAAGACCATTGGCGGTATCACTTAGCTTATTAAATAAATTCATTGCTTCTTCTTTTGATGCCATAGTCGAATTTTTTTCTTTATATAGTAAACTAAACGCCATTTCTCACTTATAATAGTAAATTTAAAATTAAAAAGATGCCGACAAAATCCAAACACAGAAAGAATCATAAGCAAAAAGTTGCTGCTAGAAATCTAAGAATATCTCATGAAAAAAGAAAAACAGAAAAAATGCAACGTGAGTTCATTATGAATTTAATTAAACAGGAACAAGAAAAAGGTCTTTTTGATAATACTACTCCTCTTAATCAAGACGGAGGTCCTATTATTGATGGTCCAATGGTTGGTGGTCCTATTATTGATGGTCCTATTGTTGATGGTCCAATGGTTGGTGGTCCTATTATTGATGGTCCTATTATTGATGGTCCTATTATTGATGGTCCTGTTATCGACGGTTCGGCGATTGATAATAATATGGAAAATGTTTCAGATAATATCTGATTTAAAAGAAAATAGAAAAAAGGCCTGAAAAAACAGATACATATCTGGTCTTTTCAACTTTTCTGTTTCTGTTGATAATATTCGAGATTTTAAAACTTAGATATCTTCTTGCGTATTCTGTTCTTTTGCGACAGTTAATGCCGAATTTACAACTGACGACGTATAAATTCGCTTTAATTATCGAGTCAACCTGTTCTTCTCTAGACATATATACATAAACTTTTTAGTTATGTTATATATAAAAATTAAAAAATAACTTTTTTTATGTCGGATAAAAAAATATCTACTAAAATTAATATAAATAAGGACGATTCTTCTCTAAATGACTTTTTATTTCTTTGGTCCGAGTTTGGAACAAGGCCAAATAAAATCTTTTTACATGGTGAGTTTTCCAAAGATTTACTAAGTCAAATAGATGGCTTTGATAATGTTAATGTTTTTCAAGAAATCTCTTTTGAACCAGACTCCGACATTCAAAATGACAAATCGATGTCAAAAATATCTAATAGTATATATCTTTCTTATGTTATTTTAGACAAGTTAGTGGATTCGGTGTTAACAGATTTGACAATTTATTATAAATCGAATTCGGATTTAGAAAGTTGTCAATTGTTGGTGGAACAATTTTCTGAATTTATTTTAGAAAAATCTAATTTAGAGAATTCTAATTTTTGGATTGCCTCGCTGTCACAGAGTGGCTTAGAGATGGTAAATTCGCCCAACGAAACTAAATCAAAAGATATACAACTTTATTATCAAAAAAATACTTGGAAACAATCAAAAAAAGTGATTAAAAGACTACAAAAATCCGAAAATGGATTGGTCATTTTTGTTGGCGAAAGAGGATGTGGAAAAAGTAGTTTTATTAAATACCTGGCTACACAAGTCGATAGAGATGTTATCTATTTACCAAATACTATGGTTGATTTGTGTCTTAATTCAAGTGATTTTAGGAAGATTCTTCATAAATTCAATAAACCCATAGTTGTATTGGATGATTGTGAAACTATTTTTTCAGAAACGGTTCATAGAAATAATTTAGTCTGTAATAATTTAATTCAGCTTATTGATGGCGTTTCACCGGTTGATAATCTGTCGATATTAGCTATTTTTAATACAGAGGATGAAGAAGAGATAGACCACAATTTGTTAGACTCAAACTCTCTTTTCGAAATAGTTGAGTTCAACAGGCTTGGCTTAGATGAATCACAAAGTTTATCGAAAATTCTCAAAACAAAAAATAAATTCACCAAAGACTGTAGATTAGTAGATGTTATACGTGATAAAACCCCTGAGGACAAAGGAAAACTTGGTTTCTAAAAATTTAATATATATGTTATGATTTCTGAATTAAAAGACGATGAGATTTTAGATTTTCTAATGACCTCTGATTTTGAAGGTGAATATAAACCTGGTGAATTTAAATATTTACTCTTAAAATGGCGGTATTTTTATAGAATTTTACATTCTCGTCAGAAATATAATTTAGACGATCGAGACCACACTATAGACCAATTAAAAAATGAAATTGAGAACTTGAAAAAAATTATCTCCAATAAAGAAATGGAATTGGCTAATACACAAGATAGACTCTATGCCATTTTGAATAGAAAATTAACGATTATGGAAAGACTATCTGGAAAAATAACCACCAAACAATGAAAATCGAAGAATTTAAAAAACTTGAAACTAAAATTAACAATGAAAGTTTCCACCAAAGTTATAAAACCATTAATTGGTTGATGATAGCTCTTTCTTGGTTTGGCCACTTTGCCTCTGTGTTTTTGGCTTACTTTTTAATATCAAAAGTTTTATCTGGTGCTATGACAGATAATCCTGTTGCGGTATTTTTGTCTTCAGTTATCATACTTTCCGGAATTGAATTACTTAAAAGAGATATTTTTGACAAATTTTCTATTCAATATCTTAAATCAAAGTCTTTACAAAAGGCAATGCCTCTTTTTCTACTTAGTATATTAATCATTGGGATATCGTTTTACTCTTCAATTAGTGGGGCTGGTGAGTTTGCCTCTAAATCAAAACAACTTGATAACACTAAAGAAAGCCAAATTCAGTATTTTACTGACTCTTTGAATAGAATAAATGATAGCGTTGTTGCTTCAAAGAATAGTGAAATACAATCGTTAAAACTTAAAATTGAGCAAAAAGATAAAGAACAAACCGAAATAGAGTCAATGCAACCGCTTAGTAGACAGCAAAGACAACGAGTTTCTGATTTGAAAGTTGAAAAAAATACGCTTAGAGATGATATCACAAAAGTAGAATCAAGCATTCAGGCTCAGAAAACAGAAACTATTAATAAAATAGAAAAAAAGAAGTCAGAACTTGGTTCTAAAACCGATGAAAAAAAGAAAGACAATTCAAAAAATACGGTGTTGTTTGTGATAATTTCAACTTTTATAGAGTTAACAATTTTAGCTGGAGTTTACTTTAATGAATACTATAAGTTTAGAAGCTACAGAGAGTTTAGAGAAAAACTAGAAAAAGACCCAAATTATCAAAAATACCTTATCTACGAACAAATTTTAGAGGTGATATACACCGAAGATACCAAAATGAATCAAAAACTACCTAATGCTAAGTCAATCATTGATATGTGTAAGGCCAATGATATGATAATACTAAACAAAGATATGTCGGACTTTTTCAAAGTTATGAACAGTTTAGGCATTATTAAAACAAGTGGTAGCTCTAAGTTTATCAATAAACAAAGAGATATATCCTTTGAACTGCTTAGAAAACATTTTGGTGTTGTATGAGAATTTTAACTGCATTTTTCCTACTGATATTTTCAAATTTGTGGTCACAAATCCCAAAGGTTGAACTGAAATCTATTGATGGTAAAACCTTTAAGACAGATAGTATTGGGGTTAGGGGTCCGATTATTTGGAGTTTTTGGGCAACTTGGTGCTCACCCTGTAAAAAAGAATTAAGTGCTATTAGTGAAGTCTATGAAGACTGGCAATCAGAAACCGGCGTGACACTAATTGCTGTATCGATTGATGACCAAAAAACCCTATCATCCGTGACTGTTTATACACGGGGTAAAGGTTGGGGCTTTTTGATATTGTTAGACCCAAATAGCGACTTTAAGAGGCTAATGGGTGTGAATAATGTTCCCCACACCTTTTTGACCGATTCTACTGGTAAAATTGTTTATAGCCATAACAACTATTCACCAGGAGACGAAGAGATACTCTACAACGAACTTATTAAACTCAAAAACCAATGATTGAGACCCCTTTCAATTATACTGGGTCAAAACATAAACTTCTGACACAGTTACTTCCAGAATTTGATTACACCAAACCTTACTTTGTTGATTTATTTATGGGTGGTGGATCCGTTTATACTAACGTAGTCGATAAATACCAAAAGGTAATAGCAAATGATATAATTGAAGATCTCGTTGGTATACATAAATCTCTCTTAGAAGGCGATGAAATTATAGAAAAGACCAAATCAATTTGTCCTGATAAGACAGATCAAAGTGCTTTTCTTATGCTAAGAGATAATTATAATCAAAATCCATCACCTGATAAACTTTGGGCTTTAATGCTGTCCTGCACATCAAATATGATGAGGTTTAATCAGAAATTCAAATTTAACCAAACCTTCGGTAAAAGAACTTGGAATAGTTCAACACAAACTAAAGTAGAAAATTTCACAAAATACATCCGTCAATGGGGTCATAAAATTAAATTCGCCTCCAAGCAATTCATAGATGTAGAGATAAATTCAGATAAAGTGATGATATATGCCGATCCGCCATACTCAAACACAGAAGCTGGGTATAATGCTTTCTGGAAGAAAGATGATGATATAAAACTTTATAATTGTCTTAAGAAATATGACCAATTGGGTTGTTCTTTTGCTGTGTCTGGTACACTTTTACATGATGGAAAACCCTGTCTGTTATTAGATAAATTAGTGTCAGATGGCTATAAAGTAGTTGAATTCAAATTTGACTATAATAAAGTATCACGAGTGGGTAAAAAGGAATCTAAAGAAGTTTTAATTAAGAACTACTAATTTTGGGAATTCAATTTTAATATATACTAAAAAAAATTGTTATTATGGATTATCTAGACAAATACGATGCTTTAGTAAAGTTGATTACTGAGCAAGTAGAAATTGATGGTAAAATGGTTAGTTTAAGCGAAGATTTTGAGAAGTTTTTTATAAGATCAAACAAAACGGCTGGAACAAGAATTAGAAAAATCATGCAAGAAATCAAAAAACTATCACAGGAGATCAGAAATGATGTTCAAGAATTTAAGGGAAAAATATAATCTAAGACTGATTAAATATAAAAACCCGAATCTAAGATTCGGGTTTTTTAGTTAAAAGTAATTAATATATAAATTATGAAAATTAAAAAATATTTAGGTTTTGTAAACGAGAGGTTAGGTGTTCCAGATAGAATAATCGATTCAGCAAAGCAAATATATCAGTTAATTTTATCAAATTTAACCACAAATCAAGATTATCAGTTATGGGGAAAATTATCATTAAAACAAGTGCTACTAAATCCGGAGTTTGAATTTGAAGTCGACATAAAACATCAGTTCAAAATCGGTGATTTAGAATTTAATGACATAATTTTGACCGTTAAAATCATTTTCGATGACACTATAAGTGAGGTTGAGTGTATTTCTTGGGGAGTATCGACTATACCTACTTCTGAGGGTGATTTTGAAGTATATCACGACATAACACAGAGAAATAACATAGATATGACTATGATATTAGCGTGTCCAAAATCTGCTTATTTTAGTGAGATTTCTCAATATCTCAAATCTGATAAAGATTTTACTATTATGGTTATTACCCATGAATTAAAACATGTTTATGATAAATATATCAAAGGAAAACAAATTATAACTGACATATCAGACTATAAGACCTGGACTAAAACAAGAACCGGTTTTGAAGCTATTGATACAATGTTATATTATCTTTATGTAGTGTCTAAATCTGAAAATTTAGTTAGGCCATCTGAAATGGCAGCAAACATTACACAATTAGGTATCAAAAAGTCGGAATTTAGCAACTATGTTCAATCTACAAGATTATGGAAGGAATTAAAATTAATACAGTCGTTTAGTTATCAGGGCCTAAAGGATGAACTCCTAGCTGACATTAGTGAACTTAGAAAGAGGTTTACCTCGATACCCCCTACTGAGTCTGATTTAGATGTAGTTAAAGTAGTGATGAGTATAGCAATTGAAATCATCACAGAAGGTATGGCAAAAAACATGGTAGAGCTAATTGATCATAATTATCCAACCCAGAAGCAACTTTTTTCTAATTATTTGGATAATAGAATTTTTAGCAGTGTTGATGAATTTTTTATATTCTGGCAAAAAAAGCTTAATTTTGAAGCAGATAAAATGATTAAAAAATTAGTTAAACTCTATGACTTTTGCCAAGATGATAGTATCAATCCTCTTATGGCAAAAATTAGTGGCAAAAAACCAGGAGACTATATCGTAAATAGAGAACTGTACGATAAATTAGTGATAAAACCGAGTCCAAAAATCGACTATAAAAAGTGATAAGTGGTTATTTAACTTTCTTGAAAACTTCGACTTTAACAACACCAGACCTTATATTAGCAATTGAATCAAAAGCACATTTGCTTAGATCAATGTGGTTTTTAGATTTTATTCCCATTCTGTCTGTCACCTTTACAATAACACTTAGCCCGGTGGCGGCGTTTGTAACCTTTAGTAGTGTTCCAAATGGTAAAAAATTATAAGCACAGGTCAGTGAATCTTTATGAAATCTAAGACCAGAGGCGGTTTTAGCCCCGTGTGGATTGTACCAAGTGGCTCGATGAGTAAGGCCTACTTTTTTAAAAAACAAACTGTCTGAATTTGTTGTAGAGTCGGCGTTTTGAATTGGTGTAGTAGATTTGGTTTTAAAATTTGAAGTCAAAAAAAATAGTAGAATAATTGAAAAATATTTAATCATAACAATTATATGATTTTATCTTTTAGAGGTTTAGATTTTAATATATACCGTTATAAATATAAATTATTAACAATGAAGAAATTTAGTAAAGTCGCTGGTGTAAAAGTTTCAGAGAAGCCTCAAGTTAACACACCAGCCAACAATGTCACCATCAAAGATAAGATTATGTTTTTAATTGACCAGTTTCTAACCATTAGAACCTATGGGCCTGTAGATAGATACCAAAGAGCCGGTTTAATTAAAATAGCCGGAAAAGAAATGCTAGCAGATGCCATCATGGACTTGATTTCTGAATCAAATAGCAAGTCGCAAATTAAGTTATTAGAAGATCTAAGATTAGAAACCGGAGACTGGGAATTGATAGACAAAAAAATAGACTCTATGTTTGAAGAAAAAATTCTATTACAAAATAGAAATAAATTCAATAATCTTGTTGAAAGATGGTCAGATGAATCTTTACTTTGTCAATTTGTCGAGGATGGAATCGAAAAATTACAAAATGATAAAACTGTAAGAGATTATATAAATCTTACTTTAGAATCTAATTTAACCACTGAGACAAAGCAAAAATTAATCCAGATTTACACAAACCGCTTAAACCAAATTACTCAGAAGTAATAAAAAGTTTATGGTTGACTTAGCCCAAATCTCTGAAATTTTTGACCCGGTTATTATTGCTGATAAAAATCCTTTTATAATCGAAACCAGTTTGACCAAAAAAGTAGGTGGTGAAATAATCATAGACCGTAATAAACAAACTGTTCATCTTTTTGAATTAGATAGAGATATTATAAAAAAAATAATACAATTATCTCCGAAGTCAAATTTGGTTATCCCAAAGTTTAACTGGATAAACCGATTGTTATTTAGAGTCTTTAAAAAGAAATTACAAAATAAAATATCTAAAATTGACTCAGAGTTTTATCTGGTGTCAAAAAATATTAGTGATAAATTTCTTCAATTTGGCGTAGAACTACCTGATAAAAAATTAATTAAATTAGACAATCTGATTATAATTGGCAGTTTGAACACAGTGGTTATTGATGAAGTTTCTAACAAAATTTGGTTTGATTATACAAAATTTAAGGTGATTTTAATTAAGTGATACCTAATTCTTTAAATATCGAGTCTCTTAAAACCGACATATCTTCGAATAAAGAGTATTCATAGTAAGAAGATTGATCCAAATCATTTAATACACACACCCTTAAAAATCCATTAGAAGTGTTTGATGTAATCACCTGATACATATTACCTTCACTTAGTTCAACTTTTCCGTAATTAGTATAAGTTTTTTGGCACCTGATATTAGTACCGATTGGAATTTGCATTAAATCCTTTATTTTTTGAGCTACCACTTCAATTAAAAATTCTGAATTTAATTTTCTAAAATCTACGTCAGATGATTTGATAAAATCAGAAATCGAGTTTACCATTACCGTTGATATTTTAACTTCCTGTTTGGGTATTTTTGAAATAGCCAGTTCTAAAATACTAAGTTTTGAACCAGGATTATTTGAGACATACCATTTTATGCGATTTCGATAAATAGATTGCGATTCTAAGGTCTCAAAGGCTTTAGATTTTGTTTTTTCGTCCAAACCACTTGAAATCAAATAATTAATGATTGCAACAGCAGATATCGATAGGCCTTCACATTTTTCATAGCTCCTTTTTTCATGGCTTCTTCTAGTTGATTTTCTCAAGATTCTACCATTAAGTAATCTATCAAAAATTTTTGTGTTTTCGGTAAGTAATAAGATAAACTCCTTTTCGGTCCTCTTAGAAATATAATCCTTAAATCTAGAATTTTGCGTGTTTTCGATTAGTATCTTTTTTAATTTTCGCCACTTAATTACCACATCTAGTTCAAAACCAAGAGCTTTTTGGGCTTTAACAAAATTGTGGAATTCAGCAAAATCTCCAAGCCTTAGTCTCATTAGTGAGCTCATATTTACTTCACCTTTTTCATATTGTGAGATTAGTGGAAATATTTCTTTTGCTTCTTCGTAAAATCTGATATTTTGACGAATAAAAGCAGGAGTAAAATTCATAATTTAGATATTAATTAGTTCGTAATAAATAGGGCTTCTTTTGACAATTTCTGTGATAGTTTCATTATCAATTCTTGCGATAACAAATCTAAGTTCGGTGTCGTCTAAAGTTTTTAAGACTTCAGTTCCTGAAATCAAAGATTTAATATCGGACTTACTAAAATGAAGATAATTTGTGCCACTCTTTGGAGATACCTCTAAAATATACCCCAGTTTACATAGTTTAGTAAATTGTGGCTCATTTAAGAATACGGATATCTCGTGATTAGTTGGTTCCATTTTTATTTTTTATTTTTTTATTTTTATTCAAATAACTGACAAAGTTTGTAGATTATATATTCTACTTGTAAATATAATAATTTTTTTTTGATTGATACATCTTTATTAAACTTAATATCCACAACTTTGTATAATTAGCATACGAGTAAAATCGTAATAAAAATTATCCAAAAAAAGATGAATAAAGCAGATTTAGTAAATTCTGTATCAGAAAAAACTGGACTAACTAAAACCAAATCCAACCAAGTGATCGATGTAGTTATTGAAACAATTTCAGAATCATTAAAGAGTGGTGAAAAAGTTACGCTAGTTGGTTTTGGAACATTTACAACTTCTCAAAGAGAAGCTCGTAGAGGAAGAAATCCAAAAACTGGTCAAACACTTGAAATCCCGGCAAAAAAAGTTCCAAAGTTTAAACCAGGAACTGAATTGTCAAAAAATGTAAACTAATATTTTCATTTTAATAAAAAAACCCACCATCTGGTGGGTTTTTTTATTTTTCATTCTTTTTGAAACCCCACGGGCAATTTCTACAACCCGATTTACAACAATTGGGTCTTATCATTTCTAAATATTCTTTTGTGAAAACTCTGAGTTTGACCCCGGAAATTTCTTCCCAGTGGAAATCCACTCCTTCTATTAAATCTTCAATTTTAAGCCTTTTTGAATCGCACATACTAGTATATATTTTTTAAATAATCTGAGATTGTGTTTTGATAATACCTAAATCACAAAAAGAATTGTAAATAAACAATAAACAAAAAACAACAACGACAGGAATCGAATAAGCGATTGAAAAATAAAGACCGGTTAGTGAAAATATCAGAGAAGAGACCGCTGAAATCTTAACGGCTATTTGGGGCTTTGCTAAACAAAATAAGATATCTCTTACTACCCTTCCGCCATCTAAGGGGAAAATGGGTAACATATTTAACAAAAACATAAATAGGTTAATATAAACTAAGGTTGATAGGATATTACTTGGCCATATTGATAGTAAAATAATACTTATCAAAAATAAAATTAGATTCGATATTGGACCGGCCAACACAATTTTGATGTCGTCTTTAGCTGGTATATTTTGTTGAATTTTAGCCGAGCCAAACAGAATATCTATTTTTATTCCAAAAGTCTTATAGCCAAGTTTTGTAGCAATTAAAACATGTGCCATTTCATGAACTAAAACCGATATAAAAATCAGAAAAACAGCCTTAGTGCTTAGAAAAAGTAGAAGTAGAAAAAACCAGATAGATAACTCCACAGGTTTTCCAAAAAAATTGAATAGTTTAAATTGAAATTTCATGTCGATAAGTTTACTATATAGTATTGTAGAATAAAAATTTGTTGAAAAGAAATAATATATAACTTATGAAATGGATAAAAACAAGAAATCAATTCTTAAACGAAGCCAAGTTAAGAGATGTGTTACTTAAAAAGCAAGCACAGGAAGTGTCAAAAAAATGGGGTGAGAAATTCCTTGATTATGAAGAAGTCAAACCAACTGAAAATATTATACAGGGTAAGTGGAAATTAGATGAAGAGGATAAGTTGTCCGTGCTTTCAGCATTTTTTGATTGTGATATGAAAAATGTTATGGAACTCTTTAGTGGATTGGGTGATAAATTTAATTCGATTATTTCACAGTCGATTAATTTAGAATTATTATCAACTGAGCAGGCGGCCGTTATGGATAATTTTAATGTATTAGCCCCAACAATCGACCAAATTGTTTTTATTTTTGAAAACGTATTTAGAAAATTGGCCATCTCAGAAACACAAGCCTCTGAGATGATACAAAAAGATGAAAGGGGCCGGCCAATCAGAGATGAAGAGGGAAATATGTTAAGAACTCAAAAAAAACCAGGAGATCCAATATTCACCAATAATTTAGTAAACATCAACACGTTTGTAGATGACTTCAATCGGTGTTATCAGGGAGAGGCTATAAATGTTAATTTTAGCAGTAATCGAAACCTTTCACAATTAAGAAACTTGGCTAAAGATAATCAAAATCCAGACTATAAATATGAATATCAAATTTTTGGAAGAGACATCTATTTAGAAATTAATCACAATCCTAAAGATATCTTGAATATGTCAATTTCAAAATTTTATTCTTCTTGTCAACATCTCTACACCGGTGGATATAGAAATCAGCTGTTAGGCAATGTCTTCGATCCAAATTCGATTCCAGCAATTCTGGTTTTTGATACCCCTATTTTTTGGAATGATGAAAAAATATCGGACAAATTACCTCTTTGTAGAATGATCATAAGAAACATTGAAAAACCAGATGGTGGTGGAGAAACATTTTTTGACAGAGCTTATCCAGATAGAATGAAAGATATTTTCGACACCATAGTGACTAAGTATTCTGGAAATAAATCTTCTTTCAGTGAAGATGATAGACCGAATTATGTCTATGCCCCAGACATTGACTTTGCAGATGAACTGGATAGACCTTATATGGACAGGCTTGGCATCACTACTCAAAAAAGAATAGGTATTAATACAAAAATATTGTATTTAAATTCTATCTATGATTGGTCAACTGTCAGAATATCCCCAGGAGCTAAAATAAAAGAAGTAGTCATCGAGACAAATAAACTTCCTGAAAACTTTTTTGAAATTAATTTAGAATTAGAGTGGATAAAGTTTAAATTTTTGAATCTCAAAAATATGGAAGAATTCAAAAAAATAAAAACTGATTCAATTGCATTTGATAAGTGTAAATTCCAGACTGTGATTTTAGACCAACTAGCACAATTTAATCCAGATATTAAAAAGATTCAAATTAATAGTTGCGACGTTTCTGGTGAATTAGACTTTAGTAACTTTAAAAAATTAGAAGAACTGCACTTAGTTTATACAATTGATGACTCGCAACAACTACTAAAAATTTTAGAGACCTGTAAACTTAAAAAACTAATTATATCTGGTGATATTTCAGCAGATAAAGTTACCAAGAATCTACTTGGTGACTTAAAAAAATCTGGATGCAGTGTAGAAATTAAAGGTCCTCGGATATGAAAAGATTAAAGTATTTAGAAGTATTTGAGGCCTTTCAATCGATAAAATTATCTAAAATTTTAGGATATGTCAATCAAAATAGTAAATCTGACCTAATAGAACGTCTCAAAAAATTAGGTAAATTATATGATTTTCCAATATCACAATTTTCTGATGATATGTTTCAGTATCTGCCTTACAAAAGGGCACTGGACGTCAACATAGAAAAATCTGGAGAAAATCCTTGTCAAGGTAGCTCTACTAAATTTTTCGGAGATTTAGGAATTCCTGGTGAAGTTTGTAAATCTGGTAGGATTAAACGTAAATGGGGATCGGGAACCAGACAAGTCACCTGTCCAGGATGCGAAGGAACTGGTCAACAAAAACCAGAATCATCTGTTCAAATAGTAAAATTTTGGTTCACAAAAGAAGGTCAATTTGTTGCAGTAACTGGTGTAGATGGAGTTTTAAGAAAATCTGAAACATATACAGGTTTAATAATAACAAACAGTAGTCAATTAAGGAGTTTGAAACACTTACAACCGGTTCTTATGAAAACTAAACAGAGTAGTGGATTTGTTTCTGGTGTTATTTATTTTGAGGGTTCTGATATCTATTGTATACAAAATGTATATGATGGCGGAACGCCAAATAGTCCCGATTGGCAAAACTGGGGTAGATATTCTTGGAACGTTTCTGGGGGAGATTTCTCACAGATAAAACCGATTGCGCAGCCTAGTCCTAAAGAAGATGATAGTTCAGAACTAGATCCTACTACCTGGAATGTCCCATTAAATAACAACTATGAAGTCGATTCAAGAAGAGATATAACTTATGAGATCAGAGATGCCCATTTTGCCTTAGTTTTAGACTTAAACTTCCTAAAATCAGGGGGATTTGTTAAAAAGTCTGAAATCGTATCGGGAAGAGAAGAGCAACAATCAGGATCAAAACTTGAATGGAGTGATGAAAAAATAAGAAATCAAAATATCGAAAGGTGGACCAAGACACTTGTTCTAAAAACAGATATAATTGAAAATATTTCAAATTTACAAAAATTAGTGACAAGGTCTTCAGGTGACAGATATCTACTTTTTTTGTTTGTGAATTTAAGATTAATTATAAAGTTTAAGGATATTTGCCAGGAGTACTACTTACTAATTGAATCAGATTTTGATAAAGACCAGATAGCTGAGAGGTTATCTAAAAAAATCCTCGAACTTTTTAGCATCACAGCAAAGAAAAAGGCACTTGTTATTAAAAATTTATCAAATGTAAAACTCAATTTGACTAATTTTTCAGATGATGAAGATGACCAAATACAGCCCCAAAAACTCTTAGAGATAGTTAAAATATTAGAATCGATGAGTCAAAATTTCTATCAGAAATTATCAAAACATAGTTATGAAACAATCGAAGACCTTGAAGTCGTGATTCTAAAACTCCAATCTCTTGATGAAGTTTTAGGTAATTCCCCAGGTTTTCGAAATGCAGTTTGGAATCTAAGTAGTTTTATAGAAAACTTGAGCGAAGAAGATTCAAGGGCCTACTACTATTTGTGTAATTATTGGAGAGTCAAAGATAACGTTGATTCGATATTACAGGGCCTAAAGAGGGCGGAAATAATTATTAATAAATTATAAACTTCTTTTGTAACAAAACCTACTAATTTAGTAGACCTCGTTTGTCAAGTATTTGAAAAAGAAATGAAAAAATCCCCGCTACTCAATAGATTTAAGTTAGAAAAATTAGATAAAAGTTGGCAAATCTGGGAATTTCACCTGGTAGATGTAGTGGATTGCGAGAGGTTTATAGTTTCTATTTCAGATGTTTGCTATGACCCAATGGATGTCTGTCTAAAACACTTAGCAGAAAAAATAGTGACTAAAAGAGGCCGTAACTTAGATACCGTTTTAGAGGAATCTAAGAGTTAACCTCTTTTATATCCCTTACTAAAACCTAAAGCTAATCTACTTAACAAACCTAATTTGACTTTTGTATTCATAAGTCCTTTTCCTTTTTCGTCAAAAATTAAATAGACATAAGTCGGGTCATTTTCTTGTAACCGTTCAGCATAACTCAAAGCTTCTCCTTTTAGTTTAAATTTACCTTCATCAATTTGACTGCTTTCGTCTTTAAATGATGTTATCAATTTACCTCCAATTGAATAAATTCTTGAGCCTTTTAGTTCCTCAATGTTGTCTATAGTCCCAGATTTTTCCCAGTCTTCAATTGGCGTTTTTAAGACTATGTAATAACTGTCTAGTGAAGTTTCGAATTCTTCAAATAATTTTATATACCTCATATTAATCTGAATTTATTTTTATATATAAAAATTAGATAATCTTTTTTTGAGTTTTAAGGTAAAATTATTTTTGATTAATTCACCATATATCCAGCTAAACTCTTCCAGTTATCAGGATAAGTGGCCCTTAGTTTAGCGGTAATAATTAAACTTCGTAAATTCAAATTAGTAGTCACTTCTAAAGTCTCTAAAAACCGGAGCGCCTCTAATTTGATATCATTCGAGTATTCAGGTAGAATTTTGGGCAAAATACGATTCATTCTTGAAATCTTTTCTTCTCTAGTCATCGATAAATCGACTGTTAAACTACGACTTAAAATAGCCCCATCGATAGAAGACATCTTTTTATTTGAAATAAAAATAACCCCGCCAGAGAAATTAAACTGACTTGGATACTCATCACCACGGTTCATACGAGACTGCCACGAGATAGTTCTCATTTCATATGAATCAAGCGCTGACTTTAAGATATTAATGGCCACACGGTCTTCTAAAATCGAATCACAATCATCGAAGACAACAATTTTATCGCGATTATCATAAAGCGTGTTATATAACCCACGAGCAGTAGAATAACCCTTAATAACAACCCACTCGTTGTCAAACAATTCACACTGATTGATAGCCTCGGTGACCGAGTAAGATTTACCAAGACCACCTTCACCGGTAATAATAAGCGAAGGAGTCACTCTCCAAATCACCATTTTAGCAAGTTGGTTTAAGAATTCAAATCTGGAGTTAATGTCGGGATTTTCTACTATCATGCTGTTTTTATTTAAGACAAAGATAAGGAATTTTGCTTTAATTATCTAAAAAAAACGAAAACTTTTTTACAACAGTAGATATAATTTTGTGTTATGATTTCAACAAAAGTAAAATATTTAGGTCAATACAAAATTGGAAACTGGGTCATTATAGAAGATGGAGTCGAAATCGGTGATGGCGTAGAAATTGGAGAATTTTCAATTATTAGACAGGGTTGTAAAATTAGTCAACAGGTAAAAATTGGATCACACTGCCTTATAGAAAGGGCCGTCACTATTGAACAAGATGTTTCTATCGGTCCTATGGCTATTATTTCAGAAGGTGTCACCGTAGCAACTGGTTGTAAAATAGAACCACTAACTGTGATAAAATCAGATTTAAGACCCTTTACCCAGTGGTTAGGAAACCCAGCACTTTTTTCTGGTTTCACAAAAAAAATCCATGACAAAGAAAGACCCCTTAGTAGTAAATAAAAAGAAAAAGAAAAAATATGAACCCAGAAAAAACAAAAATTCAAACCTTAATTATGCTACTTTGTGTAGCCAGTTTTATTGTCACCTCCTTAATTTATTTTATGACATCCTATAAAACAGATTATAAAAAAGAAAAAAAATGGACATATCAGATTAAAGGAGAAGTCACTGTGTTGGGTAAAAAAAGGCCAGCTATTTGGTATACTGATACTTTAGATTATATCCAAGAAGATTCTTGTGGGTATAGAAACTCTGACGGCTCGAGAGTAGTTATCAAAAGCCCTTATATCCTTATAGATCACTCCTTAGATAGATAAGACCCCTTCACCTTTCTTATGCTATCTGAGACCACTGACTTATTGTGATTTCACGACTATCGTTGATTACACCCCTTTTTACCTTACTTATTTTCTTTTTATCTCTTTTTTATTTCTTTTTTATCTCTTTTTATCTCTTTAGACTTATTGTGAGTTTCGCCTGAAATTTTTTTTGATTTTTCTCGCCCCAAAAATTTCCACGCCTAAATCACTTCTCTATAATGTGATTGTGTTTTTAATACTCGCCTGCGAAATTTTTCCAATCCCCTAAATGTAATCTAGTCTAGACGCCGCGCCCCAAAAATTTCCACTACAACTAAATAAATCAACTCTAAAACCCTTAAATACTATAATAAGTGTTATGACTAAGGAGATTAAATTGGAACTGTTAGAAGTCATTAAAAGGGCTATTAGTAGTAATAAGAAACTACATAGAGAGAGGGTAATAAACTCTATTATACAACCCACCAAACCGGCTAACCGACCACATAGGAGTAGATAGGTAAAACTTCGTTTCCTTTTCTAATAGGTGGGTGATTGTAAGTAGATTTACACAGGTTCCGGCACACCAAAAAATAGATTCTCTTTCAGAGTGGTCTCAGACTCCTTAAATCTGACTTGGGCTGATTCTTGTCTAAGTTAGGGTGAATAAATCTAACTAATAAAAACTAATAAAAAAGATATGACTTAGTGTGAATGTCTAATACTTATGAAATCAAAAGGTGTCAAATAGGGTCTAATAGTGTCTAATGAGTTCTAATGAGTTCTAATGAGTTCTAATGAGTTCTAATGAGTTCTAATAGGGTGTGATACCACCAGTCGCGAAGTCTCAATTTGGTTAAAGGGGATAGGATGGGGTTTGATAGGATTAAATGGAGAATAGAGGTATTAGATGCCACCAGTCGCGAAGGGTCATTGGTGGTGTGGTATTAAAATGGCCATTAAAATCCTATTAAAATGGCCATTAAAAGGTATTAGATGCCACTAGTCGAGAAGTCTGTCCAGATTAAAATCCTATTAAAAGGTATTAGATGCCACTAGTCGCGAAGTCCCTATTAGGACTCTTTTTTGTGTATAAGTTCTTCTAATTTTTTATCTCTTATTTCTGATATCTTTTTTTTATAGTAGTAGTGTATAATGGCGTAGGAGTCTTCTCCGGTTTGAACGGTCCAGTCAAGAATCATCTGGCGAGTTAGTCCTACATCTATTCCATCATAGTAAACGGAGTCTACGATAAATTGGATCTTTTTTGGGTCAAATTTCATTTCTTAGGGTATATCTTTTTTTGTAAGAAAGTTGTTTTGGGGATGGATACAAGAAATCAGACTGTTCTTTGTATTTTAATTTCTCTGATATACAAATTTTGGGTCAAATTTTTGTATGGTAATTGGGGTTTGATACAAAATTCTGAACGGATATTTGTATTTTATACAGAAATACGGTCTTTTTTTTGTAGGTTTATTAGTTTGGTCTATCGATATCTAACAAACCATCAGATCCATCAGTTTAGTCCTAACAACATTTAACAACTACACACTAATAGAAACACTAAGTCTTTTTATATATAGATTTATGGAAGATGAATTTGGTGACGCTAAATCTGAAAAAGTGCAATTACAGAAAAAAAAGAGAATATGGGCCTCTATCGATTCTGGGGTTCATGATAAATTTATGAACTACTGTGATAAAAACGGGTATGACCGGTCAAAATTATTAGAGTTAATTATAAAAAAGTTTGTTGAAGTCAAAGGAGAGTGAATCACCTCTTAGATATCTCATCTACCCAAGTTTTTGGGACAAAATTGATTCTATCTACAAAATGTGGTTTTGCAATATCATTTGTGATTAAGACTTTATCCCTTAAAATAAACTTTACGGAGTAGTCACGGCCTAAAGTGATTCTTTCAATCTTTCCTACTTTTGAAAATGTGCTAATACACCTCATCTCAATACCTCCAAGTTGGAGTCCACCTGGTAGCCCCTTTAAATCTGGTTTCATATCTATCCAATTTTCCAGGCATTTTTAATCACTTTTCTTAGTTGTGTAGCATCATTTGAATTTCCAATAACTTGGCCATCTTTAATAGTGAAAACGTGGTGAGTGACACGGATGATATATGTTCCTCTATTATAAAGTTTAGCAAAGGTTCCTACTGTCATTTTAGACCTACCACCTCTAGTTGTTAGAGTTGCAGAATCGATAGTCTTAGTCATTTTGTAGTTTAGTCTGGTCTTATTATCAGACATTGTATTCATACCAGTTGGAAAACCCCACGTTCCTCTTTTTGGTTTTCTTGCAAACGTGTCTGCTACCCAGCCATGGGCTTTATCATACGCCATGTCATAAGCTGAGGCAATGGCTCTTACAACACAGTCTCCTCTTTCAGATTGTGCCAGTTTAGAATCAGAATAGCCTTTAATGGCTAAAGCCGTTGGTATGTAGGGAATAGTGTTAGTGGTTTTTATCATTAAGACAAAGATAAGGAATTTGTTGGAATATACAAAATTCTGAACGGATTTTTGTATAGAAAGTGGGTTATGAGACAACCCCCTGACCTCAGTATTCTTGTATCAGGTATATAATCACCTGGATTTTACCCAGTAACAAGTGGGGGAAATGAAAGATTTGAAGGCGTTGGAGAAGAGAATAGTTGTGAGTGTATCCGCAATTCGGTGGTCAGCGACTCCCGAATTGCAATCCCAGATACTCTATTAAAATTTGATGGGGTTTATATATACAAAATTCTGCACTTATTTTTGTATTTAATTAATTCTTAGAGTAAACATCTTCAATTTTTTCATACAGTTTAGATTTTTGAAGAACTCCAACTTGTCTATCCACTTCTTTACCAAATTTGAAAAATATAATATATAATATATACTCCAATGAAACGAATCAAATCATATCAATCATTTAGAGACTCTCGACCTATCAAAGAAGAGTTTTTGAATAAGTTTTGGAGAAATATTACCGGCAAGAATAAAGAAAGAATTGAAAAAGTTACTAAATCAATTGAGCAATTCAAAGATTTAATTACACCTCCGAAGATATCAGATATTCCTTACTTTACTTTAAGAGAAACTGATGACAAATTAGTAAAGGAAGTATTAGATAACTTTAACAAATTTGTAGAATCTGGTTCTTGGAAAGAAGAGATGGCTAACTCACTTAATATCTATAAAAAAGAAAAGCCAGAGTTTATTAAAATATTACAGGATTATATTGCGGGCAAACCAGACTTTAGTGAAATAGAAGAAATGGATGATTCTCAGTTTCAGATAAAATTTTATAGTTCAAAATACGAAATTGATAATATTCGGGAGAGGCTACAATTATCAAAAGAGGATATAGCTAAAAGTATATTAAAAAAGTCTTTATCTAAAATAGGTGAAAAAGAAGAATTTCAAAAGGCTAAAAAGATAAGCGAGACTAATGAACCTGAAACTAGTTTATTAAAGTATTACGATAGTGATGATATCTTTTGGATGCCATCAGATAGAGAACCTAAAAAAGATTTTGAAGGTATTGACAGTAATGGTAAATTGGGTGATATTTCAATTGGTAGTTTAATGAAATCATTTATAGCTTTTCAAAATAAGCCTTATAAGTCGACTGATTATTCGAAAGAGAATCCAAAGGAATTTGAAGAAGCACTTGGTAAAGATTATATTGATAGGATAGATTTCAATGAGAAGATATCAGAGTTAAAAAATCTTAATTTAATCAAAGAAGAATTAGAAAGATGGCTTAGTTATTATAAACAAATTAATTCAGACAGACAAAGTGCTAGAAAGTCAATAGATAAACTATCAAAAATTAGAGAAGTGTTTGGTGACATGAGTTCTGATTTATTATCAAGTATTAAACAATATAGTGATTTACAAACAAATAGAATGGAAAGTTTTCTTAATCTAATAAATTATATCTTTGATAACTATGGTAATATGAGTATTGGAGAGTTCTTTGATTTCTATAATTCTAAAACATGGGAAACTGAAAGATTTACTACATCAGAAGATTATGTTGAAGGTCGTGAAGTATATAAAATAAAAGAAGGATGTAATAAGGTTTACCACGGTGGGAAAATATCACCAACTGATTTAGACTTCTTATTTAGAGAACAGGGAGGTATGTATGCTTGTAAATTAATGACTGGTGCTAATAACTGGGAAACTATTTTAGGTACAAGGGAAGCTGGATTACTATCTATAAACATAACAAAAAGAGTATATGAGTTATCAATTAAACCAGGAACAAAGTGGGTTGATGATAACCCTGGTGGAGCTGATGGTGGATCTAAAGGGGGTTTAAAAGATGAAAATAGATTATATACTCCTCATGGGATAAGAGGTATGGCGAATAAATGGTATATGAATACTCCAGATGGAAAGATTCCGGATAACCTACCCCAAAATGTGACAAAGGAAGAATATATTAGGAGTTGCTTAGAAAGCGAAGTAGTTGTATTTGATAGATCTGTATGTGATATTAGAATAGTCACTTATAAGGAGTTAATATCTGAATATGAAAGATTAGGTTCAACTGGTCACTATAATTATAAGAAGTTAAGAGATGATTATCCAAAGATGAGAAATATGGTTTGGTCAGTTGAATCAGCAAATCCAGGCATCTTATCAAATTTAGGAGAATTTACTGAGTTAAATAATTTGACTGAGATAAATAAATTTATTAGAAAGGGGAGTGCGTCCAATAAAGCCCCTGATGACAAAAAAGTTGATGACTTAGTAGAGAAGTGTGGAAGTATTTCGGTAAGAACATCAGAAATACAAAAATTTCCTACTTTATTAGATTATATTATCCACAAGTCTAATTAAAGGATCAGAGTGGAGTCTACTTGCTCCCACTCTTTAGAAATGTTAGTCAATTTGATTTTCGAACTCTGAAACAAAGATAAGAAAAAAAGTCAACATTTACAAAAAAATGAACGGAATTTTGTATTTAATGTGAAAAATCACTTATTGTGTTTTTACAATTTCGTATTTGGTAAATTTATAATAAATAACATACGACTGTTGTATATTAAAATAAAGACACATTTGGTTAAGAGGTTCTAAGTTTAAGATGAGACCTACATTGAATGGGGGTTTTATAATATCAATTTCAATAAAGGATTGGTTTTTGGAAGTTTTTATCGGATAAGTTGCTTGTAAGGTGTCGTTTTTATAAAAGTCTAAATAATTTAATGTTGTGTTTATAAAATATCTACAATTTGTAGGTAAATAATTGTCAAAAAAAGTGCCATTAAGAATTTCAACTATTGTCTGTGAACTATCACCAAAGAAGGGTTGTGTTTCATCTACTTGTATAATCAAATTTTGAGAAAAAGTGACTGGAGAAAAAGACGTGAAAAAGAGTAGAATAATTAATTTCATTTTATTTACTATTTAAGATTGTCTGCTTTAAGAATTCGTTTTTATATTTCTATATTTTGGTTCTTAAAAACAAACAGCTAAAGTTTGCTTAAGCAACAGTGATTGCTAAAATTGTGATAAGTGCAACCCAAGCTAAGGCTATTACTATCGGTAAATAATTTTCAAGTTTTTTCATACTTTATTTATTATAAATAAATTGCGAAGTTGCCCTAAGTGCCTATATTTATTAGCATTTAGGTTGTTCTAATTAGCAAATAAGAGGAGATATTTAACATCGTTTTTTTATAAACCTAATTTTTAATATATTTGCATTGATATGGATGTAAGTCATGCAGATGTAGAATTATATTTTGACCTTTTAAAGGCGGAGGGTAAGATTTCTTCAGGTTGGAAGTATGTGGGATTTGTTAAGAGAGAAAAAAAGATTAAGATTATGTACTCCCATAAAACACAAAAGCCGGGTTTAGAGTATAAAACCTCTACATATATGGTCGATTACAGTTTTGTGGTAACTAAGCTAAGAGACCACAAACTAGATGACCTTTTTGGGTAAAAAAGTCCATTATAATTTTTATATTAGAAAAAAAGTTCTTAAATTTGTCTTAATTAAAAAACATGACAGTGAATCTACAACAAACTTACACAAACATTAGAAGAAGACTTTTTGTTTTCTCGTCAAAATTCTTTTCTAACCAGGACTATCGAGCTAAACGGCCTAAAAAAATGTCTTTAAGTGAAGAACAAGCAGTTCGAATCTGGACTAAAGTTGTGCATCAACCAGAATCTAATTTGATGTATAATCCACAATCTCATGAGGCTTATGCCGAGTGGGACTCACCAAGTGGCACCGTGTATTTATTTTTAGAAAGTTCTAATCTACGAGTCATTAATACAGTGGTCGGATATGACATTAGATTGTCTCAAAAAGTTGAACAATGGTGTTCTTCGGTTTTTACAAGAGAAGTCTCTAAGCGTAGAAAAAAGTTTAAACGTCTAGCCGAGTCTAAAGTGGTTCACTCACTTGATTCTTTAGAAAATCGTCTAACATTTCCTGAATAGATTTAATCAAATTTATTATATGCTCATATAATATTTGTGGAATACTTTTATCAGACCTATCATTTTGATAAAAAAATTAGATTAGGTCAAAATTCTGATGGTGGATATGTAATAGCAGACTTAGAAGGCGGTTACGATTGCTATTTAAGTTGTGGAGTCAATGATGAAGAGTCTTTTAGTAGAGATTTTTTAACAAAGATATCAGTGCCTGCTCTATCAGCATTTGCTTTTGATGCTACAATAGATTCTTATCCACACACTTATGGTAGTGATATCTTCTTTATAAAAAAGAATATTGGACCTCTACAATCTGGTGATCAAACCAACTTAAAACCTCTTTTAGATAAGTATGCAGATATCTTTTTAAAAATGGATATTGAAGGCTGGGAGTGGAAATGGCTAAACTCCTCTGAAGTAGATTTAAGCACAATTAAGCAAATAGTTATTGAGTTACATGGGACTTGTGGTGAAGATTGGGGAAGTACTCGTAGTGAGAAAAATATGGCTCTGACAAAACTCTTAAAAACACATACTCTAATACATTGCCATGCAAATAATTGGGGAAATACATATGAAAAAAACTTCTGGGGTGATAGGTTTCCTTCTGTTATTGAATGCACCTTTATCAGAAATAATGAACTTAAAACCAAGCAGTTAAATAAAACTCCACTTCCGATTCTAGGATTAGATTATAAAAACAGACACCACCGAGACGAAATTGATTTAAACTTTTGGCCATTTGTCGAATTGGAGCAACAAAATTTGCTAGTCCAGAAAAATATATTCCAAACCTATAAAGGTGAACTAGAAGAATTAGATGATGAGATTTTAGAAAATATAGATGTGATTAAACGACTTAATCCAGATTGGAACTATCGATATTTTTCTGATTTAGATTGTGATAAATGGGTTAGTCAAAACTATCCAGGTGAGGTCTATGATATCTGGAGTCGAATAAAAATAGGAGTCGCTAAGTCTGATTTGTTTAGATACCTCCTAATCTATAAAGAAGGAGGAGTTTATCTTGATATCAAAAGTTCAATCGTTTATCCACTAGATTACATCTTACGAGACCAAACAGAGATTGTGTTTCAACACTGGAAAGAAAAATACCACCACAAAATCTTAAAATATCAATTTGGTGAATTTCAAAACTGGTTTCTTATTTTTCCAAAAGGCCATGGGATTTTACAACATTGCATTGAAAGGGTTATTCAAAATTTGAAAAACTATCAATTTGATCCAGTTGAAGATATCAAATTTCAAATTCTAAAAACTACAGGGCCTATTGCTTATAGTCAATCAATATTGGAGTGGATTGAAAAAAAAGGTCGACACGGTATAGTAGAACACGAATCTACCCAAAACGATGGTTGGCCCACGGGATTGGTTTACTCCTTCTATACTCTTTTTGGTAAGTTCTATGCAGATAAAATAAAATCTTACGAAAATAATATTCCAATTATTTAGTTTTTTGAAATACCGAAATTTTTTTACAAAAAAACGGGTTTTTTATATATAAAAATAAAATTTAACCCGATGTCATACCAGCCCCAAACTTGGAACTGGACACTAAATAGCCAAGGTCAAAGAGTTTATCAAGACCCCACCTTAAATATTGTTCAAGAAAACCTCATCACTATATCAAAATTTATAGACGATTTTAGAGACGATGCAAGATATGCAATAACTATTGTGCAAGATAATGTAAACTCTAAAACTTTCAAAGACCCAACTCCTTCGGTTATTGGAATGTTTGTTTCAAAAATCATTGAGGGTTTAGGAGTAATTTTTCCCAGTGGCACAGCAGCTGCAATTATCACCACTATCACCTGCAAAATCATAAGTGGAATTATAACAACTCTAACTAGTGATAAATCTACTGATGTTTGGAATAAAATACTACAAGCATCAAATGACCTTAGAGATGCCTTAGAAGAAGTTTGTTTTGGCGTTCAATTACAACTAGGCAAGTGGTTAGATGATATGCAATCAAACTGGTTAATTGAGATGGATTGTGACGGAAATAAATATCCCCAGTTTAAGGGAAAAGTAAAGCTGGCTGATTTTGCCGATACAACAGATTATTTTCCAAAACCAGCTTCTTCTGATTATATCACTATCAGACATAAATTGAGCTTATGTTCTAAATATGAATCCGCTCAAATATTACTTCCTGTAAGGTGGAAAATCAGGGTTCATAGGGGGTTTCCTGGCGACGGAGTCTCTAATTTCGTTAAGGGTTGGACTGTTGCCTTTTATAAAGTCAGAGACCATTCTACTTGGGATAAGTGGAAGGGAAGTTCTCAATTTCCCGAAATTCCTGATAGTCTTAAAGCAGATATTGAAGGACCATATGAATATACCGAAAAAGGGGACCACTCTGATAAACAAAGAATCTTTGGTTGGTTTGAACAGTTTAAGGATTATCCGTGGTCAACGGACCAAGAACTTAGAGATTCAAGACAATGGGAAGGAACTCGTTGGATGGGTATTTCCGGAGATAGTAAGTTTGAGATAGAAAATAATACAAATCTAAAAAGTGGTACATCATTTACTGATTGTGTTAGCGATATTTTATCTGGATATTACAGCGGTTGGGAACAAGATACTAAAAATTGTCTTCCTAAAACACCTTCTTATTATATGTGGTATAAGACAAAGAGAAAGAACGAAGGGGTAGAAATAATCAATGATAGAAGGGTTTGGACACTCATGGGAAATGATAGTTGCCAAGATTGGGCTTATGACTCATATGATATATTTCACTGGGGTAGAGCTTATAGAGGCATTACTTTTAACCACTGGACCTTAGTTGATCAAGATGGTAACTATTCACAGGAGGTATTATGTAAATTTCTTTTTCAAGATAATGGTCATGGTGATATCAAAAACAAGGAGGCAATTGCTACTATGCAAGATGTTTACCACAACTGGGGTTTAAGTTTTGAATGATATAAAAAAGAAAAACCCATCAAAGTTGATGGGTTTTTTTTGAATAGCCCGTAAGAGATTCGAACATCTTTTTTCTCAACAAGTGTGTTGACCGTCTTAAACTTCTACTTTCGTTTTAGTTTCTCTTTTAAGAGACCCCAGACCAACGAGCCATTGAATTTGGTTTATAAAAAAAAAGGCTGAGATTACACCTTTGACAACAGAACTTTGGTCAGATTATGGTTTCCCTTCTTATCCACTTCCTTTTGAGAAGTATTCTGTCAATACCGGTTGGTTAGACCAACCACCACTTAAGTTACTAATTACTCTCCATTTACTCTGCTTACTCAACCTTGCGAGCTGATTTGAGGTTCGACCCTCTATAAGTTTTTCGATGAAATCACATCAGCTTTTCGGGCTTCAGTGGCCGTGAACGCTCACGACTAAGTAGGTATCTTTCATCAGTAACTAGGTAACACTTTTGATTTCTTAGTATTTAATAATAGTTAGAAATTTAGTGCTTGTAGATTTTTCCAAGTTGTGGTCACCTCTCAGTTCCCAAAGCTTTTGACTCCAGCAATACTGAACAACTCGGTGTGATGCCTCCATCACAACTCTTTAAGATCTCTTCACTACGACTCTCCTGGTAGAGAGAAGAGTGTCAAATAACAGCACCACCTGTACATCTGATTGCCTTTCGACTTTAAGACACCTTTTGAGTTGGATTCCGCAATGATAAAGACCGGTGAGTCACTACTTCTTGCAACAATCCTATGGGTTAATCCTATTCTTCTTCCAAAGTCAACCAGACAATCTACAATTGCCCGGTCACAAATCCATTTCATCTACAGTGTTACCCTCGACTAATAAGGAGTTGTGGTGTCCCACTTGCTTACTCGACCTCACACCCCGAGGGGTATGAGACGCAAACACATTTAGCAATTGTGTTCACTTTATCCCGCTTTCACGGTTTATTTTAGGGACTATAAGCCGCCCCTCTTTTCACAGCCAGCCGAAGCTAACTGCTAAAGAACAATATTTCAATTTATGAGGTTGCTCGTTTGCAACTCTCTTTTTATATTCACTTTTTTGATTTTGTTTAACAAAGATAACTCTTTTTTTTATCTCTACCAAACAATTTTCAAAAAAATTGTCTTTTTTTTTGCGGACTGGACGGGACTCGAACCCGCGACCCCCTGCGTGACAGGCAGGTATTCTAACCAACTGAACTACCGGTCCTTTGTTATTTTTTGTAGCCCGACGGAGAATCGAACCCCGCTTCCCAGGATATTTCAAATTCTAAATCTTCAAATTTTTTCATACCACAACACCAAGCATTATACTTGTGCGTTACCAATTCCGCCAGCTGACTATATAATTTATTTCTTAAATAACTTAAACAAAGATAAGTAGAACCTTTTATACTATCAAATTTTTTTACAAAAAAAATTTACAATTTAAGGTTAGTTTGTATGATTTTTTTGTGGGTTCGTGATATTTATATATAAAGTAGGTATTATGTTTGAATGTAAAATTTGTGGTCGCAATTTAGATAAAGTTAATCTAAAACAACACATTAAAAAATGCGAAAAGTTGTCTGTAATTAAAGATGAGATTGTTAGATTATATGTTGATGAATCTTATAGTGTTAAAGATTTAAGAAAAAAATTTAAAATCCAATCCGAAGATATAAAAGACATATTGGGAAATAAAGTTAGGTCTTCTTCCGAAGCTATTAAATTAGCACATAAAAAATATCCCGAAAACTACAAACACACCGAAGAAAGTAAAAAAATAATGCGAGAAAAAAGGTTGGAGTTTATGAAAAATAATCCAGAAAAAACCGCTTGGAGATTATCCAATGTTTCTTACCCTGAAAAATTGTGTATTGAATATATTGAAAAAAATAGTTTAGATAAAAAATATTCAATAGTTAGGGAATATTCTGTTTTTCCATATTTTATTGATTTTGCTTTTGTAAATGAAACGGTTGCGGTTGAGATTGATGGGTCACAACACTTATTACCCGAAAGAAAAGAAAGAGATGATAAAAAAGATAAACTATTAAATGACTTAGGTTGGTTAGTTATTAGAGTCTCAGAAAAAGAGATAAAAACCAACATCGATGAGGTATTCAAACAAATATTATTAATATTGAAGGACAAACCAAAGATTAATAATCACAGAATTGGTTTAGTCGTTAAACCAAAAAAATACCAAAAAAAAGAAAGAAATGAATTTGGTTTTACAGAGTTAGAAATTCAATCTAAATTTAAACAAAGAAAAGTAGAAAGACCCCCATTACCAGTTTTATTAGAACAAACTAAACAAATGGGGTTTCCTAAAACTGGAAAACTTTATAATGTATCTGAAAATACAATTAGAAAGTGGATAAAAGCCTATCACAAAGGATTAGGTTAGTAGCCCGACGGAGAATCGAACTCCGATTGCCCGGATGAAAACCGGATTTCCTAGCCATTAGAAGACCGGGCCGTAAATGAGGTTAGACACGAGCTTAGCTTAAAACCTGGCGTCCTAACCGATAGACGATGGGACCAAATAATTAACTCTCACCACTCAAATAACTTAAACAAAGATAATTATTTAGTTTTATTGTGCCAAATCTTTTTTGATTTTTTTAATAAAATTAATAAAGAAATGCGGTAACAATTTAAGAAGATCTATTTTTGAACAGGAATCCAAAAAATTGGGATAGTAAACTAGCCCCTCATCTTTTTAAGAGCCGAATTTTTAATCTGTCGAACTCTTTCTCCACTTAGATTTAACTCCATTGCCACTTCTGTTGTAGAGGCGGCTTCAACTCCTAATCCAAATAGACGCGTAATAACAAACCTTTCTTTATCGCTTAGTTTGAAAAAAAGTGACGCTATTTGTTGTTTGTTATGGTCTAAATCAAAACCCATATCAAATTCGTCTTCTGACTGTAAGGTATCGATTAGTGAAAAGTCACCATCGTCTGAAAGCGAAACATCTAAGGATTTTGAACCCCATTTTAAGACCAAAATAGACTCTAACTTTGAGATGTCGATTCCCATTTCATCGGCCACTTCAGATAAATGGGGAGTTCTTGATAACTGACCTGTCAACTTATCTTCACAACTTCTAATCTGGTTTAATAAGTTATTGACGTTATGTGGTAATCTAATGTCTCTTCCGGTTTGTGAAATGGCTTCTAAGATTGATTGTCGAATCCACCACACAGCATAGGTAATGAATTTAAGGCCTCTTTCTGGTTGAAATTTATCACAGGCTTTAACTAAGCCGATATTTCCTTCTGATATCAGATCTTCAAGGCTTAAACCACGACCGAGATATTGCTTTGAAATAGAAATTACAAATCTTAAATTAGCCGAGATTAACTCATTTCTGGCTTGCATATCACCTGATTTGATTCTTTCAAATAATCTTTCTTCATCTAATTTTGAAATAAGTGAAATATCTGATACTTCCTTAAAATACTTATCGATAGATTGGCAATTTCTTTCAGTAATTTTTTGGGTAATTTTTATAGATTTCATATACATTATAGACGAAAAAACTTAAAAAAAGTAACGCCTCCAGTCAATAAAATCCTTAAATTAATTCGCCAATTTTTTGAAATAAATACTTTTTTGAAATGTTTTTAGAAACCCCCTCTATTAAGACTCCACCTTTATAGAACAAAATATGGGGAATTGTTCGAATTTGAAATTTTTCTACAGTGATGGGGTTAGTGTCTACACTCATAGTCCAAACTTCTAAATTGGTAAAAAGTACGGTGGCTTCTGCTAACGACTTTTGAACTACTTGACACGGAACACACCACTTGGCCCAAAAGTCAATAATGATTAACCCAGTTGATTGTTTGATAACTTGGTCAAAGTTACTGTCACTAATTTCTTTCATCCAGGTTGTTTTTTGTGAAGGTGTTTTTTTTCTAAAACACTTCTAACTATATATTAAAAGAGGGAAACTATTTTTTAGCCCTTGAGAGCATTACAGGAATAGAAAATAACACAAGAGTTAAGAGAGAAAAGACCAAATCTACCCACTCATTTTGCAATTGGGGTATAAAGACAGAAAGTGATAGTTTAATTCCCAATATACCAATAACTAAGAAGGCCATCTTTTCTAAACCCCGTATTTTATGAAGAAGGCCTAAGAGTTTAGTGGTGGCAAACCGGATAGCTAAAATTCCAATAAAGACTCCAAAACAAATAGTCCAAAAGTTATCAGTGAAAGCAACTGCGGAAAATATGTTATCGATGCTAAAAACAATATCAATTAGTTCAATCATAACCACTGTTGACCAAAACTTGTTTAAAAAGGGTATCTTAAATGTGCTAGCTGACTTATCTTGCTCTGTATTGGAAAAAGATGAAATAAAAAGGTAAATTAAGTAAAGACCACCAAGTAGTTTTAACCACCAAAGTGAGACTAAAATTGAAGTAAAAAATAGAGCCACTCCTCTAAAGAGGTAAGCTCCCAAGATTCCCCAAGTTAGTGCCTTTTTATGTTGATTTTTAGGTAATTCATTAACCATAGTGGATAGCACAGCAGCATTATCTATACTTAAAATTATTTCAAGAAATATAATATTTATTACTATAATTAAAAAACTCCACATATAGTGTTATATATCTAAATTAGACTTTTGATATATAAGTAAGTGAAAAATATTAAATCATTTTTATTGTTTGAAAATTGGCAAAGTGATGATGAGCTGAAGCAGTTTATTAAATCACAATTATTTGATATCTCAGATTTAGACATTCCAGTAAGTGTTGATATATTCACAACTCCAATACCACGACATGAAGAAGATTTTACTTTAGTCGATGATCTGTCTCTAACAAAAAAGAGGTGTTTAATTTTAATTGGAGATGAATTTAATCCGATATCTTCAAATATTTCTCTGCACCTCTATATAGAAAATTTAGTGGAGATTGACTCGTATTTGACAGATTTGGGTTGGAATATAATAAGTATTGCCTGTTGGATAAATCCAATAAGTGAAACCGTGACACAAACAAGGCCTATTTCGGCTCGAAGTTTTAGTCAATTTTTAGATAAGATTAATGAAGTCAAAGCCTGGAACGATAGCCATGACCAAAACGAGTGGAAAACATTTAAGTTGGTTGATATCGGCTATTCAAAGGGCTAATTTACCCTCTAATATATTTATATATAACTTATGGATTGGATATTTGTTTATGGTCAGTTTAGAGATTCGGGAAAAAAACTAATGGGACCGGATGCCAAATTTTGTGGTCGTGCTTGGGTAGAAGGTAAAATTTATAAAGTCGATGATTTTTATCCAGGTTATGTGCCTGGTAGGGGTAAAGTCTGGGGTGAAATCTATCTGTTTGATGAAAAGAATTTAGATTCTATGGATAGTTATGAAGGAGATGAATACACCCGAGTTAGAATAAAAACATCTACTGATCTAGAATGTTGGATTTATCAGTGGAATAAACCAATTGTTGGATTTTCTGAAATCAAAACTGGTGATTGGCAACTAAGGTAATTTTTAGTTTCTCCATATTAAATTTTTATATATAGATAAAATTAAAAATTCTAATGGCAAAAAGGATAATATTTAAAGAAGGTGGTCTTACTGGCGCAAATCCACCAAGTGGTTATCAAATGATTGGATTTGACGGTCTAACTTTCAGTAAAGTTGATTCAAATGGTAATGTTACAATTATAGGATCTGGTGGTGGAACTGGTTCAGGAACTTCCGGGACTAGTGGAACTTCCGGAATTAATGGAACTTCTGGGACTAGTGGAACTTCCGGAATTAATGGAACTTCCGGAATTAATGGAACTTCCGGTGTTAGTGGAACTTCTGGAACTTCCGGAGTTTCAGGTGCTGGCACTGGATTTACACAATCACTTAATTTGGTAACTGGGTCTACTTTTTCAAACTCATGTGGTGGTGAGAGTAATCAAATCATAAACTCTAAAAATTCAACTAATTTAGGAGGTAAGTTAAACACAATCAATACCGATGAAAACTCAGCAATCATAGCCGGTTTAAGCAACTCTATTACAACACCATTCAATGGTCAAATGTTTAACAATTCCATATTGTCAGGAAATCATAACCAAATATGTGATGGTCGTCAAAACTCCATTATCTCTGGTCAGAATAACAAAGTTTGTTTGGCTTGGAACTCATCTGTTATTAGTGGTTATTGTAATCAAGTAGTAACGTCATATAGCAGAAACAATTCAGTAATAAGTGGCGGGGCTTGTAATATGATGATAGATGGTCAAAACTCCTCTATTTTATCAGGCTCTAAAAACACTAATTACAAAAGTTGTGATAGTGTTATTGTTGGTGGACAATGTAATATCTTAGGTCTCTATGGTGGAACTTATGACACGACTAACTCCAGCGCTATTATTGCTGGTGACCGTAATAGCATTACACCAGTAACTCCTGGTCAGTTGGCAGGGGTTGAATCAGTAATTATTGGTGGATTTAATAATCAAATTAACACTTCTTGTAACTCATCAATTATTTCATCTACTAGTTCTCAAATTCAAAAGTCTAAAGACACCACTATTATTGGAGGTGTTCAAAACCAAATTAAACCTGGATTTGCAACTTGTGGTGGGGCAAGAAATTCAATAATTTCAGGATATGGTAATTTAATCTATGCTTGTGGTGGGGCATATTCGTGTGATAATCTAATCTTAGGAGCCGCTGGAGCATCAATGTCTAATTCAACTAGATCTCAAATTTTAGGGGGATCTTTCTATAATCAAATAAGAAACTCATTTAACGGACTTATTTCTAATTCATATAGTTCAAAAGTATATGATTCAAATTTTGCTTCTATTTTAAGTTCATACGGAAGTTGCATTAACACAGGAAGTAGAAATGCCATACTAAACAGTTTTTATTCCTGTATACAATCATCAACTCAATCTGCTATAATCAATAGTTGCAACTCCATTTGTAATTGTAACAATGACCAAACTTTGGTCTTAAATTCGTTTTTTAGTTATGTTGCAAATTCAAATCGAACGGCCATTATCAATGGTGGTGGATCAATGAATAACTCGAAATCTTCCACTATAATCGGATCTTATGGGCCAATAAATAACTCATGTTACGGGTTTATTGAAAATGCTGTAGGTTCTTGTATAATCGACTCTACTAGAGTCTTTTTATCAGCAAATAATTCTTGTATTTTGGGTTCTTCTCAAAGTCAAATTATTGGGGGTAAATGCAATAGTATTCAAGGAGCTTCTTTTAGCACAGTGGTTGGTGGATATTTTAGTAATATTTATGGAAGTGCTCAATTCTCAGCCGGTTTTGGTTCTGCTATAATTAACTCAGTTTCATCAAAAATTTATCAAAACTACAATGGTAAATCGATTATTATGGGTGGTGAAGGTTCAACTATCAGCGAATCTGCAAACTCAGCAATCATAGGTGGATCGGGTAACTGTTTACAATCGTCATCTAACCGAAGTGTTATTATTGGAGGATCTAACCTCACTCTAACAAATACTGAAATCGAAACAGTTTTAGTTCCAAGAATAACTACATCAACTCAATCGATTGGTGGTGGAACTCTATCAAATACTAATTTAGCACTTTGGATGTTAGGTTCAACTCAATCTACTGGTGGTTCGGCCACTATGTCTTCAGATCAATACGTCGAAGTGAGTATAAACGGTGTGGTGGTTAAATTAGCTGTTATTCAGTAGGTTTAACCAAAAGCCCTGTTTGCAATTTCTAAAACGTCTTTTTTATTGACTACACCAGAAACCGCCCTAAACTGGGATTTCGGGACTTTAACGATTTGACCAGTTGTAGAGTGTTTAAATTCACCAACTGCAGAAAAATCATCAGACCCAAAGGCATAGAGCGGTTTCCACTTACGGTCAATTTGACCCAGTTTAGTAACACGGTGGATTTGATAACACCAAACATTTTGACCTGCTACGCCGGAGTAAAATCTGGTCAAGATAAGTCTTCTTTTTTTATCTACTTTAGGTAAGAATTTTTTATACACGCTCATAATTAGAACAAATATAGTAATAATTTTCTAAACCACCAAACGGCTTAACTTTTAGTCAGATGATAATATAAAACATAGTGAATGATTTTTTGAAAAAAGTAATGGTTTCGCCACATTTAGACCTTTTGTGGCAGGGGATTGCGCCTGACCCGCTTCAGATTGCAAAAAAATTAAATATCCAATTAACTCAGAATGAAATAGGATTTTATCAACAATATCAAAGTTCAGCAGTAATACCAAAAGATACCTCCCATGTATACGGTGAAATTTGCAGAAGCGGAGTTTATCAGATTTTCGAATACATATCAAAAAACTGTGGCTCAATAAAGACTATTTATGATATTGGGAGTGGAATAGGAAGATTGTCTATCCATTTAGCTCTATTAGTTGAATGTCAAGTGATTGGTGTTGAAATAGATAAACTCAGGCATCTTTGGAGTAAGCACCTACAACAATCAATAGGTGTTGGAAATTTAGAATTCATAAGAGCCGATATTAGAGATATTGATATATCAAAGGCTGATTTGATTATTTCAAACGATGTAGTCTTTGATAGAAATTTAGTCGACCAGATTACAGAAAAAATACCAAACGGATGCCATATCATTTCTTTTGAAGAAAACGGTCTGGGACTTATAAACCATTTAGAATTAGCAGTAAGCTGGATGGATAGACCAATTCCGTTCAGACATACTCAAAAAAAATAGCACTTTTTTTGGATCGAAATGGGCAATATATAATCCTATGAAACATTTATCTACGTTTAGACTATTTGAGGCATTGGATAACTCTACATTAGTTACTATTGAACAATTTTTAGAAAGAATTCAAATTCCAAATCAATTGAGACCAACTATAGTAAGCTGGTGGAATCAAAATAGAAGTGAAATTAGAATTCATTTTTTTAGATTTAACACTACAGAAGCAATAGGTGGTGTCATAATAGACGGAAATACTATAGTTTTGAACGATGATTTACATATAAGACCAATGCCTCCCCATGTTAAATTATTTTTAGCACTTCATGAAAGTAGACATTGCGACCAACACCGAATGGAGAATTCTATAACACAGTATTTTGATTCTGTTGTAAGAAATGATAAACAATCATTTATGAGACATTATGTGGAACTAGAAAAAGATGCTAATGACTTTGCGATTCAATCAATGAGAGCTTGTGGATTTGATAGACAAATGAATTTTGAAGAACGAATGCTTAGATCAAATGAATTGGCAGGTGAGATGGTTTATCAAATGATGTCTACAGACATTCAAAGATTGAACCCAGTTGATTTCTTTGACTTACTTAAAAAGCAAATTGGTGTTTGAAATGACCATATCTGGCTATCTAATTAGAGTTTTTATTTTAAAATTGTCAAATGACCTCTCATTTCTTTGACCTCATCAGTTTTAGGAACTCCAAATCTGATTTGCCAACTATAAACCCCATCAGCACACTTTGACCCATTATAAGTCCCATCCCATTTTGAACTGACATCAAATGATTCCCACACTATTTCGCCCCATCGATTAAAGATTTGCATTTGATATTGATAGATATCAACTCCAGAAGTTATCACTGGTGTGAAATATTGATTATACTCGTCACCATCAGGGGTAAAGGTGTTTGGAATCCAAATTAATTCATTGGGGCACAACTGCAAAGTAACTGCGACTATTTCTGGATTAGACTGGCAGCCGTTACTCCAACGAGTCACTTCAAAAGTAAAGATTCCTTCACCAGTCCAGGACCAATTTAATTGAGAAGAAACTATTGTGTCTGATAAAATAATCCATTGATTCCAACCAACACTTGGTGAATTGACAGTATAGACCGAGTGAACACTATCTCCATCACAAATTTCAAAAAATTGGTTTTGAGGAGTAACTGATATTTGTGGTCTTCCAAAAACCTGAATCTGTGAGTTTGCAAAAAAACTACATCCAGATTGTTGATATTGATATGTGATATTATCAATTCCAATAAATCCCAAATTAGGGCAGTATTGGTTTTGAGAAACGTTTTGTCCAGTAAACTGACCACCTGGTGGATTAGCAACTAATATTTGACAGTTATCATATTCACATAAAGAGTCTATTTGCGAAATCTGTGGTATAACATTTAAGTCATAAATTGTAAAAGTTTGTGGTTGAGATTGACAACCCAACTGATTAACACCGATAACTGATAAAGTATTTGCGTAAAGTCCGCTATTTACACCTGAAACATTTAAATTAACTGAATTTGATGTTTGACCTAAAGTTATAGTCCCAATTTGTGAAGTCCAATTATATGTTAAATTTAAAAAATTACTTGTAACGTTGTATAAATTACTTGTAGAATTGAAACACACTGTATCAAATCCTGTTATTGGGTTGATTGTAACTTGTGGTGGGTTATTTAATGTTGTTGTTTGATTAGAAACACACCCATTTAGGTCAGTAACAACAACAGAATAGTTTCCAAAACATAAATTAGTCGCTGTTTGTGTTGTTTGACCATTACTCCATAAATAAGTATAAGGAGCAAGACCACTTATAGGGTTAACTGTTGCAGATCCATTACAATCATTAAAACAAACAGGATCTGTTGGCGTAATTGTTGGTTGTTGTAATGGTGGTGGATTATTTAAAGTTGTTGCTCCATTATAAACACAGCCGGATCCATCAGTTAATGTAAATGTATAGTTTCCCGAACAAAGGTTATTTAAAGTTAATGTGTTTCCACCATTATTCCAAATAATATTAAATGGTTGAGTCCCCCCAATAGGAGTAACAACAACAGATCCGTTGCAACCATTATTACACAAAGGATCAATTGGTGTAATTGTAGGTGTTGGTAAATTAGGGGTTAAAGTAACATGAATTGTATCAGGACCTAATCCTACACCACTATTACAAACGGACCACCCAGCATTACAAGTTGGATATACAGGAATACAAGTATAATACGCCCCTTGTGGTGGAGGATTTACAACTATTGATAAACCCGTTCCAATTGAATTAACATTTCCAACTTGAAACCACGTATAAGTCGGAGTTACAGTTGGTCCTTGTGGTGTATAACGATAAGAGTTATTAATTGTCGACCATTGTGTCGAATTTCTTCCTGGAACTGTAACTGCTGACGTTCCTAATAAATCGTGAATACCTTGAACTGCGGTTCCTCCTGCCCACTGCGGACAATTTGGTTTATTTGCGATATGATTTTCAATAATGTTTGTTGATTCATATATTACAATATGAAATGTTCCTTGTAGATTGGTGCATGAAAACATTGGGACTCCGACCCAACTAACAACTAATTTTCTACAAGGAGCTGTTCCTAAAACTTGATATTTAATTTGACCTCCGATGCCAGGATTCCAATCTTGCCAAGGTCCCATAATACAATTTTTTGGTATTGAAAATCCGGCATTAGGAATAGACGTTGATGTAAAAGTTGTTGGTTGATTTGAACTAAATGAAATCCACCCATTAGACCCGATATAAAATTGATTATAAGTCTGACCATAAAAACAAAAATTAAAACCAATGTTAAATGGACCTGTTTGCGAATCATCGGTTAAAAAAACGTTTGTTCCTGTATTATTTTGAGCAACATAAGGGATATTTGTTACTCCGTAAGATGTAGTTTGTTTTGGTTGAGATCCAGGTCCACACTGAGATAAATCAGCGGTTAATGTTGTTTGATTTACACCACAAGGTAGGGTTAAATCAGGCCCTAAATATGGACAATACTGTGAAAATAGACTGATTGAGAAAATTAATGTCAGAAGAGTTAAGGCAATTTTCATAGGTTTACTTTTTTGTTTATATAGTAAAATTAAAAAAAGTTATTGCTTATAATAACTACCAGGATGCTAATCTATTTGGGGCAAATAATAATTAGTTGGTGATAGAGTCTCTAATTTCAATGGCTTCGTTTTTAGATAGACCTTCAATTTTGATAGTTTCGGTCTCAGTTGTAATACTGACTGATGAGAAATTTAACAGTGGTGTTTTTACCATAACTGAAACAATTTTAGAAAAAGGTATGGTTTTTTCAGTTTTAGAAAACACGCCTGGTTTTGTGATAACTAGTTTATTGGTCAAAATTTCAATTTTTGTTGGAAAAACTCTATTTCCTGATACTAAGCGGCTTGTTTCAAATGTTTTCATGTAGGAGTAATTTTAGACAAATATACTCCAAATTAAATAGACTACCAAATTTTTAATCAATTATTTACATCTTCTTCATCTTCATCTTCTTCAAAAGAAACATCCTGTAAAACCCAGATTTCACCCCTAAATGATATCCAACTGTTAAAGTCGATTTTTTGTGTTTTTACATAAATCTCCTCTATACCACCGTGTTTAATGGTAATTTTAGTCTCTTCTATTTTAACAGTTTTTTTCAAATCACTCCGTTTTTTTTCTCTATTATATATAATCTATAAAAATGATTTTTTTTTAGAAAGTGATAATTTTAAAATTATCAACCAATACTTACAAATATTCATTATAAATAGGTTTTAAATAATTATTACTTAAAAGTTAAATCTCTGTATTTAGATTGTAATATATATACTGAATTTAAAATAACTCGACCGGCCCATGGTAGATGGGGGTTTCCAGTAAGGATTCTTCAAGTGAGTGTAAAATTAATTTATTAAAAAAAATTTTATACGCAATGAAGAATTTATTATTATCAATTTTTGTATTTTTCACAAGTTTTTATGTTAGTTCGCAATGTTATACTGCACCGTATGGTCAATGGCCAACCACATCATATACCCCAACATGTAACTCAAGTTGCTTATTTGAAACCATTACCTCTGCCGGATATGCTGGGGAGTATTCATTAGTCAATGTTACTTCAGGAAATACCTATACATTTCGTAGCTCGATAACCACCGACCGCATCACGGTAGATGACAATGGTGCGGCTCCTCTCGTAGGAGTGACTGGAACAAGTGGCACCGGCGGAATTACTTGGACAGCGACGTTTACCGGAACTGTTAGATTTTATACACACACAACCGCTGCTTGCGGATCAAGCACAACTATTAGAACTCGCTCGGTTTGTAGAACCGGCTGTGGAGGAGGAGGTGGTGGTGGTTGTGTTAATACATTTCAATTTGGATCAGCCGTTGCGCCAACAACACCCACAACGGTTACTATCTCTACTTGTAACTTTCAAGGAGATTATTCTGTAGTCTCAGGCATTTCTTCTGGACAAACCTATCAATTTGGATATAGCTACGGTGGTTATATCACTGTTCGTTCTGGCACTTACAACGGTCCAGTTGTTGCTAGTGGAAATGCACCTCTTAATTGGGCTTCTTCTTATACAGGAACCGTATACGTTCACTACAATACAAACTCTAGTTGTGGAACTGCATCTTTATGCGGAACATCCACCGTTAGTTGTTTAACTTGTTCGGCTCCTTCGGCTCCAGCAAACGACTTGGTTTGTAATGCGTATGCAATATCATGTGGTCAATTACTTTCAGCAACTACTGTTAATGCTACTAATAGCGGAACTGGTGAGAATAATGCTTGTGGTGTAAGCCAAACTATGCCAGGTGTTTGGTTCCAAGTCGCAGGAACAGGACAAGTTATGACGGCTTATCTTTGCAATACCGCTTGGGATAGCAAAATCTCCGTTTTTAGTGGACCTAACTGTTCATCACTTACGTGTGTTGGAGGAAATGATGATAACGGGCCAAGCTGCCTTTCAACCTCTGCTTCATATCAATGGACATCAGTTCCAGGTCTTACTTATTATATCTTGGTGCATGGATATAGCACTAACAGCGCTTTCCAGATTGGTCTCCTTTGCTCAGCACCACCACCCGCAGATCCAACGTCAGTCTCTGCCAGCTCTTGGTCAATATGCAATGGCGGATCTACCACGCTTACAGCAAACGGCGCGGTTGGCACTGTCTACTGGTACACTGGCGGTTGTGGTACATCACAAATTGGAACGGGAAATTCCATTACCGTTTCACCCACTACCACTACCACTTACTATGCAAGAAACTGGAATGGAAGTCAATTTAGTACCAACTGTGTTTCTGCAACTGTAACTGTTAATTACCCACCAACTTTGACAACTTCTGCTTCAAGTAACACAATATGTGCGGGTTCTTCAACACAACTTAACGTTTCTACACAAGCATCTGGTTCTTTAACTACAACTTTTGCGGGTGGAAATGGATGCTACGGTGGAAATATGTTTGACCTGACTACGGGTGGAAATCAAGTAACGGTCACTGGTTTTACTCTAAACCCTACGACTACTAGTGTTCAGTCTGTTAATGTTTACTATCGAGTTGGAAGCTATGCAGGAAACGAACTCAATCCCGGAGCTTGGACTTTGCTTGGAACCTATACACTAAACGGTGTGGCAGCTACGCCTACATATATGGCAGTAGGTAGTTTGATAATACCTCCAGGTTCTACTTATGGAATCTATGTTCAATATGACGCAATTTACACAACCGCAAGTAGTTCTTATTCTAATGGAACTTTAACCCTCAACGCTGGAGTTGGTCTATGTGGTGCTTTTAGCGGAGCAAACTCACCTCGAACTTTTAACGGAATTGTTCATTATAATACTGGATCTAACGCAACTTACATGTGGTCACCATCAGCATCACTTAATAATTCTTCAATTTCAAACCCGATTGCCACGCCCAGCAGTACTACCACTTACACAGTTACCGCTACTTCAAATGGATGTTCAAGTTCTTCAAGTAGAACAATTACAGTAAACCCATTACCATCAGTTAGTGCCGGACCAAATCAAACAATTTGTTCAGGATCAGGAGTATCTTTGAACGGTTCAGGAGCAAGCACCTACGCATGGAACAACGGTGTAACCAACGGTGTGGCCTTTACCCCGGCCTCTACCCAAACCTACACCGTGACAGGTACCGCAGCGAACGGATGCACGGGCACGGCGCAAACCACGGTTACGGTCAATGCTGCACCAATCCTTTCCATCAATGCCAGCACGAATACGGTTTGTGGGGGAACGCCCGTGACATTGACGGCATCAGGTGCCAATTCTTACTCATGGAATAACGGCATTTCCAACGGCGTGGCCTTTACGCCCAATACTACTCAGACTTACACGGTAACAGGTACCGCAGCGAACGGATGTACAGGAACAGCCCAAACTACAGTTAATGTAAATGCTGCACCAACGCTTTCCATCAGCGCCAGCGCGAATACAGTTTGTGCAGGAACAGCGGTAACCTTGACCGGATCGGGTGCCAATTCCTATTCTTGGAATAACGGAGTAACAAATGGAGTTACTTTTTATCCAAACGGAACACAAACCTATACTGTAACAGGAACAAATTCAAATGGATGTTCTAATACTGCTTCCACTACTGTCACTGTGCTTTCTAACCCAGTGGCAAATGCTGGGTCTTCACAAACGGGTAGTTTAACATGTGGTCTAAATCAGGTCACATTAGGAGCAAACACACCATCTGCTGGTCAGACTGGAACTTGGACCGTCTTTAGCGGATCGGGTGGTTCATTCTCCAATCCTAACTCACCTACATCAACATTTACCGGAAATTACGGCCAAGCCTATACATTACAATGGACTGTCAGTAATGGACAATGCTCAACTTCATATCAAAAGTTGGTTACTTTTAATCAACCAAACGACGCTTCCTTAGCGGGTGCTATTGGCACAAATGATCTCTTATGGGGAGGTTTAACATCTACAGATTGGGCAACCTCCACTAACTGGTATGAAAAACAACCAGCTGGACATTATATTAGATTATCCGGTGCTGCTCAGCCAAATTCAAATACGCAAGTCTTCACACTAAGCCAGGCTAACGGGGGTCTGTGTATTGGAAATGTGACTCCTACTCTTTCGGTTAACGGAAATGCATACGATGTCTTTATCAACCCCGGTGTTACCTTAGACCTAAGTAATGATAGTTTAAATATAACACACGATCTTGTAAATTCCGGAACCTTAACTGCTTCTATTGGAACAGTCAATTTTATTGGAAACACCAACTCCACTGTTAGCGGAAACGGCTCTACTCAACTATTTAATATGCGAGTAAATAAAAGCGGAGGAGCCACTCTGACACTTGGACAACCAGTAGTTGTTAATAATATTCTTACTATGATACAGGGTAATGTCTTTACAACTTTGAATAATTTACTGACTTTGGGCGTTAGTAGTTCACAACCTGGAACTCTAAATTATAATACTGGAACAATCGTTGGACCTTTTCGTAGATATTTTTCTTCTCAAGCAACTAATGGATTAGCGGGACTTTTCCCAGTTGGAACTTCTAACTTTAACCGATATACACAAATTAACTTTACTTCTAGTCCGGGAACTAATCAGACATTGACTGTTCAATATAAAACCGGAGCACCTTTAGTAAACAATCAGCCTTTATACAATGGGCTTCCACTAACAATTTCAAATTCACTTATTCAAAACTATTCTGCAGATGGTTATTGGGAAGTGATACCAACAGGTTCAAATTATAACGCTACAATCAATTCAACACCTTATAATGTCACACTTTTTGCAAATAACTTAAATGGTATGACAACACCACAGATTTGTAGAATTATAAAATCACCAGGTTCATCACATACTTCTTGGCAATCCTGTGGAACACATGTAACAATTCCTCAAAACGCAAACCCACAATCATTTTTAATATCAAGTAATAACACACAAGGGTTTAGTTGGTTTAATATTGGAACTCCAAACTCACAAGCGCTTCCAGTCCAGTTATTTAGTTTTACTACTAACTGTGAAACAGAGGCCACTAAAATTGAGTGGAAAACAGCAACTGAGCATAATTCAGATTATTTCGAGATTCAAAAGTCAACAGATGGGGTTATTTGGCAGTCAATAGCAAAAATAGAATCCGCACTTAATTCAACATCAGAACTAACGTATAATTTTATAGATAAAGAATCAGGCGATAATTATTATAAATTATTACAGTATGACATAGACGGAAACTACTCAGAGTGGGGACCAATTTTAGCCAAGTGTGGTAAATCCTCTTCTGCTTATCTATCTGCTTTCCCTAATCCAAGCACTGGTAAATTCTCAGTTGTGGTAAATGATAAATCGTTATTGGGAGATGCTAAAATAGTAATCAAAGATAGTAAAGGATCGCTTGTTAATATCGTTTCTGTAAAAATCACATCAGGGATTAATTTATTTGTTATTGATGAAAAGTTGATGCCAGGTCTCTACTTTGTAAACATCGAATCCGAAAGTAAAACAAGTGAAGTCTTAAGAGAAATAATCAGATAGATGGATGCTGGTCTTTTAGTGTTTATTATAGCAGCCGCAGTGGTGATTTTAGTTCTTTTTTTCCAGGACCTGTTTGAATTAATTATTGCAAAGAAAGTCAGGGGTTTAGTGATTTTTGCTCTTATTTTAATAATTTTAATTGCCATATCTAGTGGTATTCAATTTCTATCAAACTTCAAAAATGTGATAGAACGAACTGGCTACTTTTGGCAATCAAAATAAAAAGGCATATATTTGTAAAAATAAAAACTTATGTCAAAATTAATCTTTTTTTTAACTCTCTTAATTTTACCCAATGCATTTACGGATAAAACTCTACAAACATTTTATCAAAAACCCGAAAATAAACCTGGGCTTAAACCATTTAAGAATATCGTAATTGGTGACTCGCAAACACCGTATGTAGACTGGGGAAGCCAAAGTTTTAAAACCATTTCAGAGACTGCTGGAACTAAGTCACTTTGGCAGGGTGGAAAGTCATTATCGTGGTTAGTAAGTGCTGTTAGGCTTTCAAAAGTCGACAGTTGTGTTTCTAATGTTGCAATTTGTATTGGAACTAACGGCGCGTTTAATAAAAGAGACAGCATTTCGACTTTGGTTAGTGTTATTAAAATTAAGTTTCCACTTGCAAAATTATATGTAATACAGGGGTCTTGGGGTTGGGGCGGAGTTTCTAATAAGACAGAACAACAAGTTAGAGACTACTATTTAGAGTTTTCTAAACTTGGCGTTGTTGTGGTTGAACCGCCGATTGGTAAGATTGAACCACACGGTAAGAAGCCAATTTATAAAAAAATTGGACACAATTTAGATAGTTTAGTTAGTCAACAGATTGAACTACCACAGGTTCCTATAATTAATAAAAATCCCAAATCAATTTTAATTATTGGAGATAGTCAATGTGCTATAAAAAACGCTTCTGGTCAAAGCGTGACCTATACATACCCCAATATTCTTAAAAAAACACTACATGATAGTATAACAATTGATGTATTAGCACTTGGTGGAAAGACAACCTCTTGGATGCTACAAAATCTTCCAGATAAACTAAAACAACGGCATTATGATAGAGTTATTATCCACGGAGGAGGTAATGATTGTTCTAATTCCTCCATACCACTTGAAGTCACATTTAAAAATATACAAAAAATAGTAGATTTATCACTGGAATCTGGGTCTGATGTTTTTATCAATCTAGGATACAAAATAGAAGGTCGTTTTGGAAATATTGATATCTTACCAGTGGGTAGACCGGCAAACTTACTGCAGAATAAATGGCAGTGGCTTCCTTACATTGAAAAAAGAAAAGATTTTCAAAGACTCCTCCCGTTACAAATTTCAGGTTGTAATTTTATACCGGTTTATGACTTAGAGAGTAATACACAAGATGGAATTCATCCTAATAGCGAAGGTCATAAAATTTCTGCTACTTATATTTTAAATTCAATTAAAAATAATTAAAAAGAAAAAAAATTTAATATATAACTTAAATTTTTTTAAGTTAATGGCTGGAACTAAAATAAGACAAGATCAAATACAAAACCTTGATACAGATTTATCAACAATTGAATCGATTGACGATTCATTGGAGTCTTTAATATCTCAAGAAATATCTGAAAACGATTCAATTGATCAGTCACTTGCCTCAAAGATTTCTCAAGAAATATCTGAAAATGATTCAATTGATCAGTCACTTGCCTCAAAGATTTCTCAAGAAATATCTGAAAATGACGTTACTGATTACTCACTGGAGTCCGCTATAGACTCAATAGAAATAGCAATTGGAGCCACTGGACCTGGTTATTCGAAAAAAACATTTGGAATCACTATAGATGGTGGTTCATCTGATATCACTACCGGTGTTAAAGGAGATATCGTTATCCCTTACAACTTAACTATCACCAGTTGGACTATTGTAAGTGGTCAAGCTGGTAGCATTGTTATTGATGTTTGGAAATCAAACTATCAGAATTTTCCTCCAACTGCAGTAAATAGCATTTCTGGTTCACAAAAGCCGACTTTGACATCAGTTCAGAAAAACAAAAATACAAATTTAACTTCATGGACTTCTTCAATATCGTCGGGTGACATTATTAGATTTAATGTAGACTCGTGTAGTGGAATAACCAGAGTAAATTTGGTAATTGAAGGAAATTTAGTCTTATGATAGTTAGAATAAAAAACAAAATAGTTGTCGGTCAAAATGCTTACTTTGACGCTTCTTTTTTTACCCTGGTTGATGGTGTGGAAGTTCAAGAAGAATTATCGTTAGGTGGAATAACATTCAATATAAATGTTTCTAATCAAGAAATAGAAAATTTTATCAGAACGTCTTGGACCAATTGGTTTAGTGATAAAGACATAAATCAAATTATAATAGAATAATGGCAACACTCTTATCAGCATCAACTGGAAATTTCACAACTACCAGCACCTGGAAAGTGGTCAACGCAACATCATTTCTAGATAGCCGAGTCGGTTCAGCTTCCTCTGGTACTTCAGGACAAAATTCATCTTCATTCACACCTGGTGCAATCACTGTTGAAGGCGTGGCAATTCAGATACTTACACGCAGTTCTTCACTGGGCGGGACCCTTACGGTTTCTCTCTGGAACGTAACAGCCGGATCACAAGTCTCTGGAACAGCAGTCACAATTGATGTCAACGACTTACCAGATGTTTATGGACTGAGTAATTCTGCCGGGATTGGCTGGGTGTATTTCAAATTTTCATCCCCAGTAACTCTATTGGCGGCTACCAATTACGCAGTTCGAGTGACCTCTTCTGTTGCCCTTTCGGTTACTGTTTATCGTGATGCAACGGGTGGTAACTGGAGTCGGGCCCTGGTCACCTCTACCACCGCGGCTCCAGCTTCCAGCGACGTCCTTATCATTACTGGAGAGTATACGGGCCAGGGAACATCTACAAGTCGCACCGTGACAATGAACAATACTGCTACCACTTCATTTGGACAAACCTACGTCAGCACAAAAGGCTCACTCACTTACGGCAATTCAGCGTCTACTGCCTATGTTTTACGTTTAGCGGGTAATCTATTTGTTACTGGTGGAGGAACGCTAACGATTGGAACTGCGGTGTCACCGATTGTTTCTACTTCTACCGCAGTTTTGGAATTTGACATACTTTCCAACGGGCAGTATGGGCTTACCGTTGCTGGTGGCAACTTTTATGCCTACGGACAGTCTAAGACTCAATATCTTCGTCTTGCCGCTGATGCATCAGCAAGTGCAACTACACTTACTCTTAGCGCTACACCAACTGGTTGGCTCTCCGGAAATACAATTGGAATAACCGGAACAACCACTACTGCTACACAGGCTGAAGTGGGAACTTTAGCATCTAATGTAAACGGGACCTCTGCTACAATAACAATTGGTTTATCCGTTACTCACGGAGGAAACTCCACCACTTTGGTACAAGCACACGTCACTAATCTTACCCGAAACGTAATTATACGTTCAACCAGTACCACTCTTCCTTCCTACTCATCCTACTCTGGAACCAACACTACGGTTGAAATTTCCAATGTTCTTTTTTCCATGATGGGTTCCACATTAGCCAGCACCGCCGCAATTTCATTATTCAATACTGGCGTGACAAGAAACTCTTCATTTACCATGGATAACAGCGTGGTGTATCAATCAATACCCGCTTCAGGGTCTTACGGGTTTTCACAAGGCAACACATCACTCACCTCACCGGTTTCTTATACGTTTACAAATAACATTATTTGGGGGTTGCAAACTATAGGCATGGCTAATATAAATTCCTCTGCACTCACCACCAAAAACCTAAGTGGAAATTTAATAGTAAGATCCGGAACAGTGATTCCGAATGACCTGACCGCTAATATGGACAATATGATAGTGGCAAACTCGGCATCGGGTACAAATGCGGTTCAGTTAACTCTTAATACCAACAGTGCACCTTATCCAACAGGATCAATTAACGTCTTTACCAACCTTGAGACCTATGGAAGTGGAGTTCAAGGCTTTTGTATATCGACGCAAACACCGTCCTCAGCAACCGGAAAGGTCGTCATCAATGCCAATAACATCACCTCCTGGAGAAATGCAAACGGCTTTTCATTAGGATTTTCTGGTAACGCAATTGATTACATCAACCCACTGAGCAGCTTTGTTTTAGACAACGCAAGAAGCTTTGGAAATTCCAATTCAGCGGTTTTAATCAACTCCGTCAGTAACACATCCGTCATCTTTAAGAATTCTACTTTTTGGGCAGGGTCTACCAGTGTCACACCAAACGGCATTACTGGTTTGGTTACCTCTCCTTCAAACCCGGTAGAGACGGTGCTGTTCAAAGACTGTACCTTTGGAAAAGACCATTTAGCCAATACCTCTTCATTTACGACAGCAGTAATAACCTTGGCAAACTTTAGAGGAGCAGCTAACCTACAATTATACAATCCTACCACCACCGGGACTCTGGTTTCAAGAAATACAGCCTTGAGTAACTCTGGAGGGTATTCACCAGGCATAGTCATACAAAAACTTAACGGAACGACTGGGAGTGATTTTATCTACAGTAACACCTCCACCATATCATTGGACTCTACTATTTACAAAACATCAACTCCTTCAACAAGAATAACTCCTGTAACTTTAGGTGTTCTAACTCCTTCCAGCACAGTAAGAATCCCAGTCAAAAGTGGTCAGTTTTCAACAGCCAGTGTATGGGTCAGAAAGTCTTCACTTAGCGACGGTAGTGCTTATAATGGATCTCAACCTACACTATTAATAAGACCCAATTTAGCAATGAACATTTTAGATAACACCATCGTTGCTACCGGATCAGCAGCTGTTGGAAATTGGGAGCAACTAAGTTACACCACATCAACTGCCAGTTACGATACGGTTTTGGAGTTTATTGTAGTATGTGACGCAAGTTCTGGTTGGATAAATATTGACGACTGGAGTACAACATCAAGTAATGATACACGAGGTGACTTTATCACCAGTGGCATAGTTGGTCAATATACTGAACCAGATTATTCACCGGCACAATCTTCTTCTGGCGGCTCATCTTACACATTCATTTCATAACAAACTTTTAATGACCGGCTTATAGTTAATATCAATTATATCAGAATAAATTTCAAACTCTTCAAATCTGTATTGTAATTTTTGTAGTTCGTTAAGTCTATCAAATTTATACCAGTTTCGGTTTCTTCTAGCGTGGATAATCTGTTGATGAGTTAATTGTTCCATAATTACAGTCAATCTCCAATTGAGTTCCTCTTTGGTCAAAATTAAGAATTAATTTTTGATAATCTTAGAAAAATCAAAATACTTATGATTGAAATAATTAGCAGATCTTTTGCCCCTTTCGCAGTCAAAGTGACCAGAGTCGTATGCCTGATTGATTGAAATAGATTCTAAGTTAGATACATCATCAGTTATAGATTCAATAAATTTGATAACTTCTGGTGAAATTTCTTGAGATTTTGTTAAACTTTTAAGTTTTTTTGTGATTGGTCCCATACTTCTTTAAGATTATTTGTTTTTTAGGATTTTGATATAGAGTATATATTAAAAATCTTGTGGGTTAGTTTTTAATTTTTGAAATTTCAATAGCCCTTGTCACAGCTGAGTTTAAATTTTTAAATCCAGACTCCACTAATTTTTTTCCGGCCCATAATCCAATTTGAGTTGATTTAGTAACTTCTTTACCACGATTTACTGTTGTCTGGTTTGTTTGACGAATTCTAAATCCATTGACTTGACCAATAACTTTTCCTAAATTTTTTTTAACTGCCATTTTTAATTTTTTAAATTGTTAATAATATATTTTTTAGCTATCTGGGTGCTAAATTCCCTCTGTTTCTATTCCAAATTTTTGAAGAACTAATTCTGTTGTTAGCTCAGATAAAACCTCTTCAATTTTTTCAGTATCTAAACCTTCTACAAATAGTTCAGTTATATCTTCAAAATCGTATTCTATATCTAGTTTATTGAGATATGATTTTAACTTTTCTACCGTAATGATATTTGCCACCATAACGGTGTGAAGCATACCCATTTCATCTAATAAGTCAACCGAAAGAGAGATATCTAAACTGCTAAGGAGATTACTATCTTCCTGTGAGATATTTTTTAGTAACTGTTTGTTTTGTTCATCAGTGAGATTAGTTCGTAATCTCCAGACTTTGGTCATAAAAGTATTCATAAGTTAATTCTGTTGTATATAAATTTATAAGTATCAATCTAGTCAATTTAAATTCACCAATGCGGTTTAATTTTAGATTGTATAAATCAGCAATTTGCTTTAAGTGTGGCAATACCTGACTGATTGTCATTTTGCCAATTTCTAAGTTTTCCATTTTTTTATTTTTAGTCATTAAAGTTATCAAAGAATTTTTTACCCTTAGTATAAGAGTCATAGTAGAACAGATTGATAATTATAGCAAAAAGTATGAATATAATCATAGCAAGTGATCTGTCATCTTCAGCAACTTCACTGTGATTAAAAGTCCCAAAGACGTAACTTGAAATAATAAAAGCAATAACAGCTAAAATTCCAGTTAATTTGAGGTGATTTTTTAGTTTAGGGATATCCATATTCATTTAGTATTTAGATTACAAATATAATAAAAGTTTTATAAATCTACAATATGTGGTATTAAATTTACTGAATTAATTTCTTCAATATAACCAATGACCCTTAATCTCTCGGTATGATTAGATTCATCATATCTAAATATTTCTAACTCTTCCCAGATTTCACCGTTGAACTTATTTAATAATTCAATGGCTAAATTTTGATCTTTAAAGTACCAGTGTTCTTCTTTATCTAATATGATAGCAGCTGTTTCAGAATCAAATTCGTGTGTTAGGTAAGTTTTTGTAACTCTCCACAATTTCTCAGGTAGTTCAAATTTAATCATTTCCATATCACCGGTTTTTTTATTTTTTAGTCAAATCCTTTTCTCTGTGAATTACGTGCTTAGTTAGGAAATCAGATAACTTTGAGCACTTTTTATTATCTATTATCCAAATTGAAATAAAAGGCACAGATATTGAAAAAAAGGCAATTATTAGATAAATAGTTAAAGCTAACATAGAGATAGAATTATCATTTTTAAAAAATATCCAGAATTCACAAAGATTTATAGTAAATCAATTACTATTTGTTTATTTAGAAAAAAAGTTTATTGAGGTTAGTCGTTTTCTTTATTATCTAGAGTATCTAAAATATCTCCTATTTCTTGCTCTGTATAATCACGCAATTTATGTGTAATTGTATCATATTCAGTTCTTGAATTTCTAACAAAATTTTGCCTATCGGAGTTTCTAGTGTAGCTTCTTTGAAGTTTTTTTAATTTCTGTTTTTCTGATTCTAAGTTGTTACAAAAATCCATGAAATTATTTACTCTACTATTTGTGTTATAACTATCTGGCATAAATAATTTTTTTTATTTAATTATATATTAAAATAAAAAAATTAAATTGTGTTTTGTTTACCACCCAATTGATGTTTCACTAACTCTTGATAGTAGTCTGAACTTAATAATAACTCTTCGTGAGTGCCTTCTGCAATTAGATTGCCGTTTTTTAATACAAAAATCTTATCACAGTTTTTTACAGTTGAAAGTCGGTGTGCTATTATTATAGAGGTTTTACCTTTACAAGCAACATCTATCGACCTTTGAACTACTCTTTCACTTACGGTATCAAGGGCCGAAGTAGCTTCGTCAAAAATTAATATTTCTGGATTTTTAGCCAGAGCTCTTGCTATTCCAATTCTTTGTTTTTCGCCACCAGAAATTTTAGATCCGCGTTCACCAACAATAGTGTCCCAACCATGTTCTAATTTTTTATAAAAAGAATCTATTCTTGAAAGCTTAGCAATTTTATTTAATTCACTATCGGTCAGTAGTTCATCTGTTCCAAATGAAATATTATGTCTAATACTTCTGTCAAATAGTTGAACTTCTTGATCGACCGATCCAATCATTTTAAGTAAAGTCGATAACTTAATGTCTTTTAGATTTTTACCATTAAACAATATTTGACCACTTTGGGGATCAAAGGCTCTTCTGATTAAATTTGCAATGGTTGATTTTCCCGAACCACTTTCTCCAACGAAAGCAACTTTCTGACCTAACGAAATAGTAAAACTTAAATTCTTAATTACTAGCTCAGAATCACAAGTTTCTTTTATACTGTGTGATTTTTTTCTAATTGGATATCTAAAATTGACGTTTCTAAACTCAATGTCGCCAATTAAATTTGTTGTAATTGGATTTTCTGATTCTTTAATATCAGACTCAACATCTATCATTTCAAAGTATTTTTCAATGTTTACTTTGTCTCCAATGAATTGCTTTTGCATATCTGTAATCATCCAAAGGCTGGTAATGAAATTTTGTGACCAGGTAAAAAGAAGAAAAATAGAACCAGCTGTAGTCCAGCCTAAAAATAAAAACCAAACACCAACTATTATAGAAGCATATCTAAAAATAGACATCGATAATTTGATGATTGTAATCCAATTGTTTCCAGGAATCCAAGCCCTTTCATAAGTGTGTTGGTGTGTGTTTTGAATGTCATCTAAGTCACTTAGTGATTTTTTTTCAGCCACTTCATTTTTGATTAAAAAAACAAAACGATATAATTCAGAAACAGTTCTAGAAGTTTCATTTCGAGCATCTCTAACTTCTCTGATTTTTGGTTGTAAGTATTTGTTGAATTTTATTAACACAAAAACCATTATCACACTAAAAAAAATATAAGCTATTCCAATAAGTTTACTAACTAGAAAAAGCATAAAGATGGAGGTAAAGAAATTGGCAATTGCTGGAAAAAATACATAAACAAACATATGTATCTGACTTTGAATCGAAGTAAACCCAGATGTAATAATACTCTGTTTAACACCAGAATGCTCGTTGATATGTTGACCATTCGAAAAATTAAAATAACGACTGATGGAGTTATGATTTAATTGGTTGGAAACTACAATATCTAATTTTTTTATCTCGACGTAACCTTGATATCTTGAAATTAAAATTTTGACTACTACTCCAACCACCGCTAGTCCTGAAAAAAACATGGCTTGAGGTAAATAATTGATATTGTTTGAGTGTAGTTGTATTATATCAAAGATTGAACTTAAAAAAATAGTGCTAAGAGCCTCAATTGACCAAATTGCTAAAATACAAAGAAATATAAGAAGAAGTGTTTTTCTAAACGGTTTGGCAAATTGCCAAATTTTAGAAATTAATTTGTAGTTTGACATTTAGAGTTTGTTTAGGGAGTTATTCAATTTCACTTTTGACATAAAGAATAATATCTGGTCTTTTGACATCATTTGAATTAACCAAAACTGATTTAGAAAATGGTGGGCTGGGATTTGCAATTTTAACCCAGATAATATCCTGTTTTCCAGGCTCAATTACGGAATTAAAATCTACAACTGTGCAACCACAACTTGGTTTTACTGAGTATATCTCAAGATTTTGTCCACCGGTATTTTTGACAATAAATCTAACTTGTAAAGTATCAGAGTTTATTGGTTTTACAATAAATGTTTCTTTTTCGAATTCAATCGTTGGACCAAAATGGACTTCCTTTTGAGCCAATCCCATAAATTGAGACAAAAGAATGATGGCAATTGTGAGTAATTTTTTCATAGCGTCGTATTATTTTTCTGCAAGAACTTCCTTATTATAGTATATATCAAAACCCTCTAGTAGATTTTTCATTGAACTTTCACCGATAACCTCATCAATGAGTCCGAATTCTAAAGCTTCATGTGAGTTAAACCATTTATCTCTTCTGGAAGATTCAATCATTTGATCAAAAGTTTTTCCACAATTATCAGCTAAAATCTTAAAAAGAATATAGTTGTATTTGTGTCCTTCTAAGTGTGAGATAGTTGTATCTTGAATGTTTCCCTGCATTCCGTGACTGACTTGGTGTGTCATTACTCTGGAATGTAGAAGTGAAGATCGTTTTCCTTTTGTTCCCGATGAAAGAAGAACAGAACCCATAGATGCCGCCATTCCGGTATTAATAGTTTGAATATCCGAGTTGATATAATTCATCACATCAATAATACCTAAACCATGTAAAACGGAACCACCTGGTGAATTTATATGAAGTGTGATATCTCTCTTTTCAACCGAGTCCAAATACATAAGTTGTGCTTGTGTCACATCACACATTCTCTGATCCACAACTCCTGATATCCAAAGAATTCTATCACGCATCAATCGTGAAAAGATGTCCATTTGTGTAACTCTCATCTCTCTTTCCTCAAGAATATAAGGTGTCATAGACGCCTCAATTTGTTGTTGGTGGTAGTGCAGGTCCATTGATGATAAACCCTCACTCAGTGCAAATTTTTTAAAGTCTTTTGTGTAATCCATAATTAATAGTTTATAGATTTAGTATATAAAATTAATAAAAAAGTTTAATTTGAAAAATCTAAATTATATTTTTATATTTGTATTATTAATTGGCTGTTTTTATTGAAAAAAGTTTTTTATCCAGTTATTGAAAAATTAAAATGAAAATAAAATTAAATATATTTAAGGATAAAAAATCTTTAATCTTTATTAACTCAAATAAGGAGTTTTTTAGTATGACAACAGATGAAGATTTTATTAGCTTAGAAGACTTTGAGATAATTAACGAAGGTGAGGTAATCACTTATCAATCAGAGACTATTATGGAATCAGTTTCCTGGAAAAAAGATAGAATTGTATCATTTCGAGAAAATTCTAAAAAATTTGATTTACTAGTTGAGGTCAGTTTTAAGAAATTAAATTACAAAGATATCAAATCAACACAAAGTTATAAATCATCTAAAAAAATAACTAAATTAAGAATCATGACTTTTGAATTATGTGAACTTAAATCAAATACGAAACGAGTGGATAGAGAAATAAATCTGTCAATTTACGACAGAACTGACACAATGGTAATTAAACCAAAACATATTTTAGAAAGAGATCTTGAAAATGGAACTTACAATTTACAATCCCTTATTGTTGAATTTAAAAGAAATAGTAAGTTGAATGATTTAGGACTAACCGAATGATAACAATTGATAATATAATAGCGGCATCTGGTCTTCACAAGTCCAGGGTTCATAACATTTATGTCTTTGGATCTCGCGTCTATGAAACGCATTTTGATGATTCTGATTGGGACATCATTGTTGTTGCAAATAACTCGGTAGAAGCAATTGAAATCAAATCTGGTGACTTTGACATTCATATTTACACTCCTAAAAAATTCCAACAAGACTTAGATTGGCATACACCAAAAAATATTGAGTGCCTTTTTGCACCGAGTTGGTCTAAACTCCAAGAGAATATAAAATTTAATTTTACTCCGGATATCAAAAAGTTAAGACATGCAACTTCTCATGTTAGTTCTAGTAGTTGGGTAAAGTCAAAAAAGAAATTAGAAATAGGAGATTATCACACCGGGATAAAATCTTTATTTCATTCGCTTAGAATTCCCCTTTTCTCAACTCAGTTGATAAATACTGGTCAAATTGATTTTACATCTGCAAATTTTATTTGGGATAAGTTGACGAGAGTTGATGGTGATTGGTGCGATTATTCTGATTTACCCGGTCCTAATTCATATAAGCAATCCACTTTTTTAGAATTAGAATCAGAATTTGGTAAGTTGAGAAAGGATATTTTAGATAATTTTATAAATACCATAAATCAAAAAATTAATCAAAAAAATGAGGTGCATTTGTTGTAGTGAAAATAACATTAAAATAGAGAGTTATCAAATTGAGGGGCCATCTACAGAAGAAGACATAATCTATAACGGACCTTTCACAGAAGAACACCTATTACAAAGAGATAGATCGGTCAAAATAGATGAGGGATTTTTACTAATTACAGGAGGAGTCATTCAAAAAATAACTGCCCCATATGGTTCAATTCATGACGGTGATAGGTTTCTATTAGCAATCTGTGATAGTTGTATAAAATCAAAATTAGAAGACGGTGGCTTACTTTTTTTATCACAGACATTTGGAGATGATGAGTCCAGGAGAATAGAACGTTCTAAAAAGATATATAGAAGAAATAACAATCTTGACAAATTGGTTTAGAAGTTCATATAATCAAGCCAATAGTCGTAATATTCGACATCAATTAGATAATAGCTTTGACAAATAAATGTTATTTCTTGAAGTCTAATAAACTCTATTCCGCCCTCTTTATATCCCGAAATTATCTCGTCAAAATCTAATTGTTCATCTTCAGTCCAGAAGTAGGGATCTTTATAATACCAAGTCGTGTTGTCTCTTAATTCAGTAAAAAGGTCATCTATATAGGGATTCCAAAAATATCTAAATTCCCCAATTGGAAAAAACAAATAAGCTTCTCCAGGATAATCAGAAGCAATCGATAGATATTTAGTTGCAAAAACTCCCCTGCTCCTAAGTGGTATACCAAACTTATATTCTAACTCCCCATCAATTAAGTCGTGCATTTTTTTACTTGTGTCTTTTGGTTTTCTTTTTAGATTAGATTCGAATTTCCAAAGCCCTGGTAAGATTGGATCCTGTTGAATCAGTTTACCCCTATAAATACCTTTAACTCCGCGTTGAGATAGTAACTCTAAAAACTTACTGCAGTCTCTTTGTAAAATTTCCCAGATTTTTTTAAAATCATCTGAATTCACTGACTCAAAAACAGACCAATTTTTAATCCTTTTCATAAAAATATATATTAAATCTACTGTCTAAAAATTAAACTCGCCTTTTCTTTGAAAAAGCGGTAGCTGCATCTACAACCCACTGACCATCCAGTTTTGATTTTTTTCTTGACTCCAGGCGTTCTTTATTACACGGTCCGTTTCCTGACAACACCTGCCAGAATTCATCCCAGTCGGGTTGACTAAAGTCAAAGTGTCCGGTTTTTTCATTCCAATTTAGTTTTTCATCAGGTATTTCTAATCCAATCAACTTTGCTTGCGGAACTGTTGAGTCAACAAATTGCCTTCTTAATTCGTCATTTGTAAACCTTTTAATCTTCCACTTTATAGATTGCTCTGTGTGTTTTGAATCGCTATCTTGGGGACCAAACATCATTAAAGCCGGTTGCCAAAAACGATTTACGGCATCTTGGGCCATTTCTTTTTGTTCGTTTGAGCCCGCCATTAGCTTGGTCATAATTTCATATCCCTGTCTTTGGTGAAATGATTCCTCTTTACATATTTTTACCATAGCCCTAGCATACGGCCCGTATGAGGTTTTGCATAAGGCAACTTGATTCATAATAGCAGCCCCGTCTACTAACCAACCGATAGCTCCCATATCAGCCCAACTAAGTGTTGGATAGTTAAAAATAGAGGAGTATTTTGACTTTCCTAAAACAAGGTCTGAAACTAAATCTTCTCTTGAGACACCTAAGGTTTCAGCTGCCGAATAAAGATAAAGTCCATGGCCGGCTTCATCTTGGACTTTTGCTAACAATACAGACTTTCTTCTTAAACTTGGAGCCCTTGTAATCCAATTGGCCTCTGGTAACATCCCAACATATTCACTGTGGGCATGTTGAGATATCTGTCTGATTAAACTTTTTCGATAGTCATCTGGCATCCAGTCTCTTGGTTCAATTTTGATATCGCTATCGATTTTTTTCTGAAAGTCAGATTCTAACATCTGTAAGTTCTGTTGCATCGCCATAGTCCTTCAATTAGCTAAGGAGATTCCAATATTTAGTAAAATGCTTTTGCCTATCTTCAAGTCCGTTGTATCCACCGTTAACTCTTTTTGTAACAGCTTTAACATCGGCTTCTGAAGAGCCCTTATCACAAATTGCCCAAAGTTTATTTGAATCAAAAAAGTAAGCGGCTGACATCATAGGATATTTTGTAGACACTAAGTCAGGATTTTTTACACAGTCCTCGCCACAAAACTGTGAAAACTTTTGGTAATTTGCCCTACCGGTAAGTTGTATATAACCTCGACCTTTGAATTTTGGACCATCTCCTGGTTCAGTATTTCCTAAGTCCTTTCGACCTTCGTATGCTTTTCCCGAGGCAAATTCAACAACCCACTTAAATTCACCACTCTCGTGGGCGCACTGTGACAAAAAGTGAGCAAGTCTAAGATTTGTAGTGATATTAAACTTTTTTGCTGTTTCGGGAATTTGCGAAATCACGTTATCGGGAACTTGTCCCTGGAGTTTAGATAATTTTAACACTCCACTATCACTCACTTCGGTGTGGCTGACTTCATCACTAAACATCTTATTCCAAGTTGAGTCACCTACAACCCCATCTGATAGGAGTCCATTTGCTGTTTGCCACTCTTTAACTTTTTTCTCAGTGTTTGGACCAAATGAACCATCAACTGTTAACCCTAATTTTGTTTGTAGTTTTTTTACATCGTCTCCTTGACTTCCGACTTTTAATAGCATAATTTTTTATTTTTTTGATATATATTTTTTTTACTGACAGTCGTAGCAACTTTGTTCTCCACTTCCTGAGCAATCATCACATTCCTCTCTACCGGATCCCCCACATCGCGAACACTCCTCTGTTCCCCCTCCGCCACAAGACGGGCATTCTTCTAATCCGTCGTCGCCATCAATTTTACCCGTGCCTCTACACTCGTCACAATCTCTCTCTCCCGATCCGCCGCAACGGTCACATTCCCAATGTCCATTACCATCGCAATTACCGCAAGTAACCGTTCCTTCTCCGCGACACGAATCACATCTCCATAAATCTCCATCAGTTGATTCAAGTGAATAACTATCGGCAGATTTTTGATTTGAAAGTGTGCCCCTATCTGGTCTGAAATATTTTAAGGTATCTAAGTAAGGATATCCATCATACTGGCCAGATTTTATATCTACTACCATAGGACTTAAATCAACTTGACTTCCGGTATTTGGATCAATTGTAATACCAGAATCAGTTGAGCTGTTGTAATATTTTACAAAAATGTCATTATCTTTTGCCCAATCTCTAAAAAGTTGAACATCAGAATCTACTATAGTATAGATTCTATCCATAAATTTTTTGCCACCCCTAAGTGTCCAAAGCAGTGCTCTTCCTAAAATTTTTGTTTCATCTTGTTCTGATTTATAAATTACTAAACTACACACCTCGGGATTTGACATATAAATATCAAAATATCTTTTTTCAACTCCTGACATACAAGAAGAACCTAAATTTCCGCGTTTTTCAAAGTAGTTGTCTCTTGAATACCAGTGCCCTATATCTTGACCACTGACTACTTCAAAGTATTGAAAACGGTCATTTGCTTTATCAATTTGAGATTTCCATAAATTAACAAAATCTTCTAAGTCTTTATCGCTAAATTTTACCCCAGCAGTTGTCAGGAGGGCTCTGATTCCTCGACCAACAGAAATTTCCTGTCGACCTCTTTGCCAAAGAGTTGCTTCTTTCTGGTCTACTGGCCTTAACTTTTCACAATTGTAGACACCTTGTCCATTTGGAAATTTAACCCAAGCATATTTTTTTCCTGAAGTGTCTGATGTGACTTCCGAAATCACTTCACCAATTTCAGTTTGTGGAGCATCATACGGAGCTGTTGATTCTTCATAGCTATAACCCAATTTTTGAAAAATAGAATCGTTAGTTTCTTTGTGTTTTAACCAGCCTGCACCGCTTCCAACAAATGTAACATATTTACGTGTATCGGCTAGGATTTCCTGGGCTTTTCTATCAGGTATAAAATTTAATTTATCATTTTCTTTAAGATTGATATCTAAATAGTTATTTCTTACCGGGAGGTCATTATTTTCAATTGATAAAATTACATCTGAAAGCGGGTGTTCAATTTTAGAAACTATTTTTTTGAATTTTTTTGAATAGACTACATTTGACTCAAATATCGCTTCTAAAGATTCGGATATAAATTCTAAGTATCTTTTTATCATACATTAACACTATTTTTTTTATATATTAAATTTTTCTGCAAATTTTAGGCCCTTTATCAACAAATTCTACAACTTATTAGTATTTTAGACAACCAGTGCCACTAATTTTCGTAAGAATTAAAAAAAATATCACACTATGTTACAATCACTTTTCTTACTCTTAGTCGGTTATCTTATCTGGACTATAAACCTCCATGCTATCACTGATTTAATTTCACGAGGTTGGCTTTCAAAGCCCTTTTGGACTAGGTCAATTAGGGCCACATTTGCTGTTCCACCTTTTGGAATGGTCTTATGGTTCTGCATCTTTTTATGGGAATCGGTAGAAAAAAATATCGAAAACTTTAGTCAAATTATGACAAAAAGAGAGAACTTCTAAAACAAAGAAAGGGGAGATTTATTTTAGTCTCCCCTTTTTTAATATATACCCTGTGAAACACCTAAAGTCATATCCACTTTTTGAATCATTTTGGAGCAAAGAAGAATTTTGTCAAGAATTAGCCAGACTACTTGGTCAGTGGAATTTAACCACAATTTATATAAGAGAACTTATTTCTAACTTAGATATAGAATCACTAATTGACCAGGGAGAGACTCCACTAGGAGTCTTTAACCAACTGGTGATAGATTTAGACTTGGAGTCGAGGGGAAAAGAAGGATATATGCAAGTTCCTGTCATTAGACAATGGGGAGATAAAACTAAGTATTTATAGTCACTCTAAATCGATAAAAACAGAACCGGAGTTTAGGGGATTTTCAGAAACTTTAAATTTATAGTCACTAGAAACCTTATAAACCAGTTCTTTCATCACCTGACTCAATCCTGTAATCACCTCTACACGACTGGCATTTTTATTTATCATTTCCCAAAAGAAAATATCCAAAGTCCTTTGGACTTGGGCGTGCCTAACACCGTGTAGATCAATTTTATTCATCAAATGGATTTATTTCAATTACGTCTTCACAAACTAATCCAGAATCGACGAAGTGGTATTCACCACTATCGTAGTCAAAGACCACTTCTTTGCCACAAATAGATTGATACCTAATTTGGTCCCCCTGTTCGACAATTTGCGCCCCCTCTGGAGTTCTATGGGTATAAATAACGCCACAATCTTCACTACCTTCTAGAAGATAAGTCAATCTAAGGTCTAAATTTGGAAATTTCTTCTGGAGTTGGTGTAAAAATTCTGTTGGAGCAGACCAGGCGGTATCGAATTGGCATTCAAACTCAGTATCGGATACAAAATAATCGTCTACTTCGATATCCCATTTTGTTCCCCAATTTTGTAAATTCCAATCATACCAATTATCAGCCCCAAATTCTTTGATTAGAGCCTGGCATTTTTCTGGCGTGTTATTTTCAAGTGGAATTAACTGATTTTCGACTCCAGAATCACTAAAAATGGAGTCAATTTTTTCATCTCTAATTTTTGAGACTTGGTGTTCATTTACCCATTTCCTTCCAAGGGCCGAAGAAGCGGGAGAAATAGTCCTTTGAATTTTTTCAGGCACTGGAATCAAATTAGAAAATTTAAAAGTTTTTTCACCGTTAGGATTTGGCTTGAGTGATTGGTCTAAAAAGTGTTTCATATCTTTTTGACTACCTTCAATTTTAAGTCTATTATAGGACCAGTTTGGCATACTCTTTTTTTTTGTTCAAATATAAGAAAAGTTTGGACTAAAACCAAAAAAAATTTTACACATTTTATATATACTAAATGAAGATAAAACGTTTTAAGGATTTCTTAGAAAACGCCACCACCTCAGCATCATCATCAGCAGGAATGGGAGCAGTTGCAAACGCCACAGTTGGTGGGGCACCTGGAACAGCAACTCTTAGTGGAAGTGGTGATGTCTCGTTTTATATGTTAGATAAAAAGAAAAGAAAAAAGGGAAACCCATCACAAGTCACTGATTTAAGAGATTTGGCCCCAACTCGTGAAATTACTAAATTAACTGAATCGGTTTCAAGAGACCCAAAGCTCAACGGTGAAATTCAGCAAATTATTAAAAATTGCACCTTTGAAATCACCGACCAAGATTTTGATTTAGAATTACTAATTTATGACGTAGACAGACATTTCTTAGATGGCTCAAACGAAAAAACCGGAAATGATTGGATTGACTATGAAGAACTGAGAATTTCTTTTTATAAACCTATTTTGGCAAATTGGACTGGAAATTACCACATCCGATGTAATTTTGACCAAGACGGAGTAAAGAATACAACGGTTTCAACACTTAGACATGCAAAGGAATTGAATTTTGAAGAGCAACAACTTCTTGATTTAGGTGAAGATGCAGCAATCAAACTTATTAGAAATTTAGATTACCAAAGGGGAACATTTGATATTTCTTGGAGAGTCGAAGGTTCTGCTATGCCGTGGAATACTAAAAGAGAAGTGAGCATTAATATACACTTTGTTTTACTAAATGAATTAGAAAACTAAATAAAAAAAACCGATTGTGTCTGTGTGAATCAAACACCCATCGGTTCATTTTCGGTTTCAGAATTCACATTTCATCCACCTATGTCATACACCTTCTAATTCAGCCGTATCGATATGACTGATACTGACACCTACTGCGGGACAAACAGATTTATCATCCCCTAACTTCGGCAAAAGTTAGCCCCCTATTCATCAAAGATTGCCGTCAATGATTTATTGGGGGATATTTGTTATTTTTGTTTCGGTATAACTTAAATACCTTAGGACAAAGATAAACAATTTTTTAGATATTACAAATTTTTTGATTTAAAATTATCAAAATACTCCACTAATTCTTCTGACTTGAATCCAAAAAGCAACAAAAAAGTGATGACAATAAATACAAGTAAAAAAACGGCAAAGAATAAAGCGGCTGGAATCCAAATCGGTGATAGAACCCACCACCAGGACCAAGAAATATTCCCTGTTAGTTTAAGAACAATAAAGATTATTTGAACTATGGATACAACACCAAGTCCGCTACTACTATTTGAATTTTCCATTTTATCTATTATATACTACACCAGTTTATAAAGTTTAATTTTTTTTAATATATAAGATATGATGCATTTATTGACATTTGAATCCTATAATAAACCACGTTCTGGTGGAAAAAAGAGGTGGTCTGTTAGTTATAAAAGGGGTATAGATTGTAGTAATCCAAAAGGATTTTCACAAAAACAATATTGTAAGAGAAAAAGACGAGGAGGTCATTATAAAACTGAAAGCATAAATTTGGACCATATTCAAGAAATAACAGAAACTTTGAATGATATGGTCTATGAACTTAGAGATAGGGATTTTGTAGTCCAAATTGAAAGGCATTCTTTAGAAGATTCTTTACAAACCCATTTAATTTCTATAAGGATATTTAAATTTGATTGGGATCCATATAATATTCATGGAAATTACGATTTTCGGTGGAGTGATATATCTAATTCTGTTCTTACAATTACTGATTATCTTATTTCTGAGAATTTCATTTTTGACAAGATAAGGTGTAGTTTTCTTACTCGAGGGTGGAGATATGATGCCAGTATGGGATTTCGGGTCACAAGTCTTTCTTTTTTGCAAAATACCAGATTTAATAATACTGGTGATTATTGTGATATTCCTTTCTATCTTTTTCAGATTCAATTTAAGTATTAGAACTAAAAATCTTTTGTGATCTGATGTCGAGAAATTCCTGCAGAAAAAAATTTTAAACTGCGTCACGGTTTTTTGAAAAAAAAAACGTAGAAAAAAAAATTTTAAAAAGAGTCGATTTTGGTGGGAAAAAATTTTAAAAAGTGCGTATCAAAAAACAGAACGGCGGAGCGGGTAAAAAAAATTTTTAAAAAAAGTGACCGTCAGAAACAATCAAAAGATTATCTCGTGTAGAAATTCAATAATGTCAGACTTGTCTATTTGCTCGACAGGAACAAAAATAAAATTACAATCCCACTTAATTTCTTTTGCAACTTTAAGATTCCAACAAAGAGACGGTCTTACTCTTGTGGTATGGCTTTGAATTTTTTGAATATCCATAACTTTATTTGTTAGAACTATTGCATAGTCTATCTTTTGTGATTCCAGTTCTTGTTTAATAAAAGAAATTGTTTTGGATTTTGTTACATCGTGGTGGTCGTGAATCAATGTCCGATTTGTCTTTTGATTAATTGAATTTTTAATCTCCTGCTTTAAATCTGCATTTTGTGAAAGATCGGCGATTAAAATTCTTTTACAACCCATGTCAGTTTTTATTTATTTATAGATAGTAGTGGATAAAAAGTTTATTTGAACCCTATTGTCACTGAAATTAAAAGACCCGGGTCAAAGTTTAAATCCGCAGTTTGCTCAAATGATATTTGTATACGGTCGTGTTTATAACCGTTTCTTACTACGGCGCTTATCCAGGTTATTTCTTCTTGACCAATTTCATTAATAAATCTGTCAACCTCTGATGATACATCAGACCATTTGAAAGTATCACAGCTAACGTATGAATAAATACCTCGTGGTCCAGAAAATTGAGTTGGTTTAAATAGTCTGACCCAAGCAGAATCACCCAATTCATAACCAACTTCAAAACCATCTCCTTTTAAGTGATCAAAGAAATATTCTAAATCATAATTATAATTTTCCAACACTGGTGTACTTTGACCAATTGGTGGTTGATAAGTAATTGAATCTAGTCTTTTCATCCAGCCCCTACCGTGTCTTTTCCAAGTAGCCGCGTTTCTATAAGCATCTGCTCTTTCACTTTTGATTGTATCGAAAAGTTGTTTTTGGTCTAGCGAGTTTATTTTTTTCATATTTTCAGAACTAAAGGTTTCACCCTGTAGCGGTTGATCTAATTTTATACAGGCATTTTGAACTATATTTTTAAGCCTTGATACTCCCTGATTAACACAGCCATCGTAAATTATATTGGCAACTGATTGATTACACAATTGATCTAAATTATTGGCATCCCAAAATCGAGTTTTGAATATCAAAAGAGCCGTTTCATAGTCGAGGTTTTCCATATCTTCTCTTTTAGGTGGCCTTCCTAAATATTCGGCTAAAACCGGAGCTGAAATTCCGTGATTGGTTCCTACAAATCTCCTTCCATAACCAGGTATATAGACATAATTTCCACTATCACCTCTATCATCTGAATATCCAGACTCTACTTGTTTAACCCCGATTTGAGCTTCTCTAAAACTTGACCTTTGTGTTAAAGTTTCAACCTCCTTGAGTAATTTAGGTTTTATATATTGGGAGTTTTTATGGTCACTTTCACTTTGTCCTGATAATAAAAAACTGAGTGATACAACTGTTAAAAATATACTTGTATAATGTAAGATAAAGAATCTTCTGATCTTTGTTGGAAGACCTTCTAACTTGTTGATCAGAATGGTGTAATATTTTTTTAACTTTTCTTTTGGTAGATAATTTACCAGTTTTTTTAATTTATCAGTAATTCTGCTTTGTACTTCTTTGTTTGGATTTTTAGGCTCAAAATCCCACTCATAAACATTCTCATCGTTTTCTATTTCTTGAGATTCAACAATTCTATAAGTATCGTTGATAATACTTTCTATTAACTGTTGTGCAAAGAATTCATTAAAACTTACTGTCATATCACTATATATTAAAAAATTAAACATAAACCATACATATGTATTACCTATGATATCTAGGTATTAACTTGATTAAACAAATTAAGATAGTCACAATAGAATTGTTATATGAAAAAAAGTAAAGTAAAAAAAATTGCTACTATGCTCTACGAACAGGTCAGAAATTATGAAAAAAACCAAATCACTACCAGAGAAAATATCAATTATAATGACTATGACGTGGAGGTTTCTCAGAAAGTAAAAAACTTAATTCTAAATATAATTAAGTATAAAGATAATATTCATATTACTATCGGTGATGATTACTTCACAGTATCGACAAATGACGCGACTAAAATTAAAAATAACCAGGGTATCAAAGTCAATCCTTATAAAATTTCAGAAGACTATTATTTTGAAATATCGGTTCAGCAGGATGAAGGTTTTACTCTTAACTATGGCTATTCAAAAAGGTCTAATTTTTTAGATAAATCTATGTTTTCTGAACTTAGTCCGGTAATTAAACAAAGGCTTAAAGAAATAAATGCTGAGAACTTCTCTGAAATTTGGGAAACTTTGATGAAAGACTCTGGTATAATGCGTGATAACAACTTAGAAACCCTCTTAGATGATTAACTGTTGGCAGGTGGTGGCTTATTTCGACGACCATAGTTCCAGTTGGTTCGAAACTATTGGATACTTTGATTCTTTAGACAAAGCTGAAGAAATGAAATCGAAATGGCAGGATTTTTTTCGAAAGTCAAAATCTTTATTTAAACAGCCTCAGGACTGGATTGCTGAAGAAGACCCTTACTACCCGCAGTATCAAGAAAAGACTATCGATTTTGACTGGCACGAATCTAAACAGTTTGAAATTATTTGTGATAATTATGACCTGATAGATTATTTTGGACACATCGATATTATTGAACTCCGATTAGGATTAGATATATTTGGAAGTAGTCCTACATTTACGGGAGATGAAAAAAAATACCTTAGAGCATTGATTAAAAATCACAACAGAGATTACAAATTAAACAAATTATTAAAATGAAAGTAGATGTATTATTAGGTCTCCAGTGGGGAGACGAAGGCAAGGGGAAATTGGTTGATTTCATAACACCTAATTATGACATCATAGCCAGATTTCAAGGTGGTGCTAATGCAGGGCACACACTTATCTTTGATAGTAAGAAACATGTTCTTCACTTAATACCATCTGGTATCTTTAGAAGCAATTGTATTAATATAATTGGAAGTGGTGTTGTAATTGATCCAATAGCTTTGGTTGAAGAGATTAAATTATTGGAAAATGCAGGTGTTGATGTTAAATCAAAATTGAAAATATCCAAAAGGGCACATCTTATTTTACCAACTCATAGAGTTTTAGATAAAGTCTCTGAAATAGATAAGGGAGATGCCAAGATTGGCTCAACTCTTAAAGGCATTGGTCCAACCTATATGGATAAAACCGGAAGAAATGGAATTCGAATTGGCGATATTCAAAATGACTTACAATCTAAGTATAATGGTCTAAAAGAAAAACATTATTTAATAATGGAAAGACATAAAAAGACTCTTTTAGAATTAGACCTTTATTCAATTATAGAAAAAGAAGAAAAAATCTGGTTTGAATCTATTGAGTATTTAAAGTCAATTGACTTTATTGATTGTGAATATGTCATTAACAATGCCTTAAAAGAAAGAAAAACAGTTCTAGCCGAAGGTGCTCAGGGTTCGCTACTTGATGTTGACTATGGAACTTATCCATTTGTTACTTCTTCTAATACTACAATCTCTGGAGTTATTTCTGGTTTAGGAGTTGCACCTCATTCAATTGGAAGTGTTACAGGAATCTTTAAGGCCTATACAACTCGTGTAGGTTCTGGTCCTTTTCCAACTGAATTAGATAATGAAATCGGTGAAGAAATGCGTAGAATTGGACAAGAGTTTGGAGCAACTACTGGTCGATCAAGAAGATGTGGTTGGTTAGATTTACCAGCGCTTAAATACTCTTGTATGGTAAATGGGGTTACTGAATTAAACATTATGAAGTTAGACGTTCTTAGCCATTTTGATGTTATCAAAGTTTGCGTTGGTTATAGTGTAGGTGATAAAGTATACAAAGACACCATACCTTTTGAAATGACAGAAAATATCAGACCAATTTATGTTGATATGAGTGGATGGAATGAAGATATAACTGGTTGTAAAACTTACCAACAACTTCCACAAGAAGCAAAAGATTATATCTCATTTATTTTAACAGAGATTAATATTCCTATTACAAGAATTTCAGTTGGTCCAGATAGATTACAAACAATAATGAGATAATGGAATTGGACTCGCTTAATGAATTTATACAAGGTAGGTGGTCTCACAGACCAACTATCAAGTCGTATTGTTTAATTGGTAAAATGATTGAGGTTAAATTTGGAGATGGATTCGGAGAAGTCATAGAAATTGGAGAATATTATGATTGGCTTTCTAACAAAAGAGGTGGGAAATTAGATGAAATATTAAAATAATTTGTATATTTGTCTTATGAAAAAGGTATATGTAGATATGGATGACACCCTTTGTGATTTTATCACACCATTCAAAACAGGTGAATTCAAATTAAAATATCCACATTCAAAAGTAGGATTCTTTTTAGATTTAGAACCGATTGAAGGTGCAATTGAAGGAGTTAGGACTCTACAAACTAAATACGATGTTTGGATATTAACTATACCATCTATCAAAAATACACACTGTTATACCGAAAAAGCAGAATGGATTAAAAAATATCTTGGTGAAGATATGTTAAATAAAATGATTCTTTGTCCTGATAAATCATTGGTTAAAGGTGATTTTCTAATTGATGATGATCACCGTCACGGGCAGACTGAATTTGAAGGAGAACATATTCACTTTGGAAAAGATGAAAAATTTAAAAATTGGTCACAAGTTGTCCAATACTTAATGAGTAAATAATTAAATTAAATAATATGAAACTAACAGAAACACTTAAAGAAACTATCTTGACTTATTGTAAAGAGTCGAATGTAATTGGTATGGATATCTCGGAAGTAACTGAAGATGTTCTTGATTTTTTAATTGATGAAGGTCATGTTGACCTTTCTGATGATGAAGATGGTGATATGTATGAAAGTCTAAACAATGAGGTTTGGGATTTCATCGAAGAAAACGTTGAACTATGATGAATTATCCAGAGCCGAGTAGAAAGTATAGACATTACAAAGGGGGACTTTACGAAGTCCTCTTTTTGTCCAAACACACCGAAACTGATGAAGTTTTAGTAAATTATAAATCTATACACTTTGGAACTTATTATTCAAGACCTCTGAGTAGTTGGGTTGAAAAGGTTAAAGTTAATGGTGACCAGATGGATAGATTTAGGTTAGATGATTGTAATTTTAAACAATGAAGATATTAGTGTTGGACCATGATGGTGTAATTTGTCTCTCTAATAACTGGGGTGGACGAAGTAAGAAATGGGCAAAATACCGTTCAGCAAATCCTGACAGTAGTAGGGAAAAGAAAGACGCCCCTGTATTTGTTCGATTTGACGACTTTGATAAAAAGGCAATTAAAATCCTTAATGAGATTATTGAAGAGACAGGATGTGAGATTGTTGTGAGTTCTGATTGGAGACTTCATGCAAATTTAGAAGAACTTGGAGATTATTATATTAGTCAAGGGATTATCAAAAGACCAATTGCGATGACTGACATATTTAATGAGATATTCCCAAAAGAATGGAACGCATTTAGATTTCGTGCCGATTTGGAATTAGAACGAAGTATGGAGATTGGACATTGGTTAAAGAATCATCCTGAAGTTACACATTGGGTTGCGATTGATGACCTTAATATGAGCCTTGAGTTTTTATCAAAATACTTCTCTGATAATCAAGATAAAAATTATGGTTTAACTAATTTTGTTTTAACACCAAAATCAAGTGAAGGCATTAAACAAAGTGGAATCAAAGAAAAAGTTATTAATTTTTTAAAAGATGAAAAGCCGGTTTAGAATACTTAGATAGATTTGAAAATAGAATTAGATTAATCAACCATTGCAAAAATATTTTCTATTTCCCCTGTTTGAATCTCGTTTTCAAAATTTAATACTAGATTAGTTCGATTTAAGATTGTTCTATTTTTTAATATTGTACCATCTTTTAATTCTAAATCTAGTATATGAAAACCAGGTCCTGTCTCTGGAATATCAACTAGTTGATTTTTAATTTCATCTGTTAGTTCAATTGTTAGTTCTAATATCCACCTATTATCTTTTGGTAGAAAATCAAATCCATATTTTTTTCCAAGAATAACAAGTAATGGGGTTATTGGGACAGGAATAGGAATTCCTTGAATAGCAATTAGTGGTAGTATTTTTATTAAATCTTTAGATTGAGCTTTCAAAAATATTTTTTCAGCATCACTGACGGTCTCTCCGATAACTAATCTTTTTAAGATACCAATAGCTATTTTTGTCTCTTCACTCTCACGTTTTGCGACATTCCAAACATCAGCAGCTAATTTTCCACCCTTTTTAATTAAACTATCTAAATAGGTAGTTATTTTTCCAAACCCTTCATTATAAGCACTAAAACTTTTTATTTTTTTCATATAACATATATATTAAATTACTACTACAAAACGATTCGTTTTAGGTTAGTGAGATAAAATTCATGCAATATCATGATAATATAATACATTTTTTTAATTTTTTTCTTATATTTGTAAAATGAAACAGCGTCTTCTTTTCTTGGGTGATATTCACGGAAATTTTAGCGTGATATCTCAGTATATTAAAAAATACGAATTAAAGAATTTGCATATAATTCAAGTTGGGGATTTTGGAGTAGGATTTCAGAGATTGGAAAAAGAACAAAGAATGCTTGAAAGCCTGAATCTAATTTTGAAAAAAAATGAAATTCACGTCTGGGCTATTCGGGGAAATCATGACTACAAACCACACTTTGATAATGACCCATTTGGCTTAAGTAATATTCACCTTGTCGCTGATTATGAAGTGTTAGAGTTAGCTGGTAAGAATATACTGTGTATCGGTGGAGCCGTTAGTGTCGATAGAACTTGGAGGTTGACTAAAAAACAACGAATGGGAATTTTCGATAATGAAGTTTTAGGGGTTGAAAGTTGGTGGCCAAATGAGGCCTTTCAATTAGATACTGGTAAATTAACCGATATGAGAAATATCGATATCTTAGTTACACACACCGCGCCACATTACTGTGAACCAGATAACAGTTTTGGGTTTGGGTCTTTTGTAGAGGATATCGTTAGACAAACCGGTGATGATAAATTAAAAACTGATTTACTTTTTGAAAGGCAACAGTTAACAGACGCTTTAGAAATATTAAAGTTAAATAACGCTATCGAATTGCATATTTATGGTCATTTTCATAAAAGTTGGAATAGCCGTCTTTATGGCATCAATCATAGACTATTAAATGTTGATGAATTATGGGAGGATAATGATTACAAATACTTTTCTTAAAAAAATTAAAAATGAGAAGTCAAACTGTTATATGTGTAAGATGGAAACTAACTGGTAGAATTGAACACTACGTCAATTTAGGTAAACTTTATTACTATCACTCGGCTCAGACTTTAGGAGTCAGTAGATTCACATTAGATAGAAAAAATTTATTTGATGGATTTGAGAACGAAACTTGTCAAATAATAAAAAGTCAAGTCAAATAAGTGGTCTTCTAAAATTAATTTCAAAAAAAATTTGCTAGTTCTGCAAAAAGTATTATATTTGTAGAAATGAAATCAAATATGAAAACAGAATTACTAATAGCAAAAAAACCAAAAGATGTCTCAATGTTAGATTATTTTAGCTCGTTGGATGTTTTTGATAAAAGAAATCTAATAGGTGAAATTACAATTGTAAAAGCAATGACTGATTTAAAGGTTAAAAATGCATTATTCACCTTTATCACTTCAATTATTGTTGGACTATCTTTTAGTATACTGCTTCCGACTACTTTAGTGATATCTTTCTATTCTCTTATATCAATTTGCATTGGAGCTTACTTGATTAAAAAGGTTCACATGGCTAACACGTTTTCTTCTTTGATAAAGTATCTAGAACAAAATATGTAAAATTTGCTTATGGGATTTTATAACTTCTTTGTAAAATATTTCTATAATTGATATGATTTTACCGATTTATGCTTATGGTCAACCAATTTTAAGAAAGGAATCTGAAGAAATAGACAAAGAATATCCTAATCTTAGCCAACTAATTGAAGATATGTTTGAGACTATGGATACCGCTAAGGGTATTGGGTTAGCAGCTCCTCAAATAGGAAAAAACATAAGGATAATCGTTGTTGATTCAAAAAAATTGTCTGAAGACTTTGACGAGCCTGGATTAGACGAATTTAGAAAGGTTTTTATCAATCCAATTATTGAACAGGAATTTGGTGATGATTTTACTTTTAGAGAGGGTTGTTTATCTCTTCCAAGAATATCAGAGGAGATAACCAGAAAATCAAAAATTATTTTATCCTATTATGATATGGATTGGAATTTACACCAGGAGGAGTTTTCAGGACTTAAAGCCAGAATAATACAACATGAATATGACCACTTAGAAGGTATTATGTGGATTGATAGAGCATCACCTCTAAGAAGAAAACTACTACAGTCAAAACTCCTAAAAATTAGCAAAGGTGATGTTTATCACGATTATCTAATGAAGTTTGTTAAAAAAAAGTAAACTTTTTATAACCTAATCATATATTCTTTATAACAATCAAATATTTAAAATTATGGCAAAAAAATTAGTATGGTTTGAATCCTTTACAACAATTTGTAAGTATTCAGCCGAGTTGACAGATGAAGAAGCAGCACTTTTCGAAGAGGATGAAGATAAGTTTTTCGAACAGGTTGATTATCAAGGAAATCAAGAACTTGAGTGGGATAAAATCCAAGATGAAGATATGTATGATTTTGAAATCGAAGAAGATTAACCAATAGAATCAGAATATGTATCAAATTAGAAAATGTGAAAGATATACTTGTTGCCAATCGACAGAAGTTGCTAATCTAGACCCAGAAAAGTTTAGAGATCTATCCGTTCCGTTTGAGGGTGAATCTGAAGAAGACTTTTTATCTTATATCGAATCAAATAGATGGGAACTTGAAGAAATCTATGAGGAGTTGGATGAAGAAACCCTTTCTGAGCTTAATAAATTATGGGACCCGAGTTGGACTGAATATTATAACTCAGCTTATAGGTTTGAAGATAGTTGGCATGAATTAGGTTCAGTAGATGAAACCTGGACAAAAAATGGTAGGTTTGAAACTCTCCACACAACTGATAGATCCTACTAAGATAAACCTCACTTTTAGTGAGGTTTTTTTATTTCTTTAGTTTTTTTGTAGCCGGCTCCAATTGTTAGATTATGAACCATTTTAACATCACTTATGCTTCTATAATTTAAAACATCTTGGATAATTAATGAAAATGGTTTATTGGAAAACAGGCTTAATTTAGTTTGACCTAAGATTATAAAATCTTGAAAGTTTGTTATGCTTGGTTGATAAAAATATTCAAATGAAAAATTAAAAGTTTCTCTTTCAAATTTAAATTTAGTTCTAAGCGAATGTCTCCAATAATACTTATCCTCGTTGATTAGGTTATTTGTATTTTGATACATTAGGGCATACGAAATTGAAATTTTAGAATAATCTATGCTATTTATCTTAAAGCCAAAACCAGCCCCGACTAAATTATCGGAATTTATTTTCCTTAAAAGAGAATAACTAAATTGGTGCGATAGGAATAGATTCCACTTAATATTGTCATATTCAACATTAGTCCTGTTCAGCAATTCATTTTCATATAATTTAGTATTGAATCGGTTTGAATAAGAAGTTGTTAAATTAAGTCCAAACTTTTTTATTTCTACCCCGTTGTTTGATGTAAAATTTAGACCAAAAGAATTAGTTTTAGAATTTGAAACTATACCTGTCAGATTATTGTCTAACTTTAGTTTAGTTTGAGATACCACAACAGTGTTAAGTATGATAAATATCAGTGATAATGTCGACTTCATTTTTTTATTTTTATCTTTTATATATAATGAAAATTATATTACACAATGGCAAAGGTAACCACTACGTCCTCATCTAAATCTAAAGGTAAAGTCCGAAAAAAAAGACCTGGGATTCACTCTAAAAAAAACACATCTAGTTCAAAAAAATCTAGAAATTATAAGAAACTATATAGGGGACAAGGTCGTTGATTAACCAATTGACACAATCTGAATTTCAAAAATTAAATCTTTTCCAGCTAACGGATGATTGGCATCTAAAGTTGCATAGTCTGTGCCGATTTCAGAGACCATGACACTAGTTGATTCGCCATTTTGAAAATTGGCTTCTAGCATCTGACCAACTTCTAATTGCTGCGGTAATCTATCTTTTGAAATATTGACAATCAATTCAGGGTTGACATTACCATAACCCTCTTCTGGTGAGATTTGAACTTCAATAACATCACCTACGGCTTTGCCAATTACGGCTTTTTCAAATCCTGGGATAACTTGACTATCACCAACTCTAAATCTTAGTGTTCCTCTTTCTTCAGAAGAATCAAAAACTGTCCCGTCTGTGAATTTACCAATGTAATGAACATTCACAATAGTTCCATTTTGTATCATAAAATAATTTTTTTTAATTTATATAACAAACTAAAATAAAGTTTTATTATATCACTTATCGTGAACGACTTTCAAAGCCATAAAAGAGTTTTAGAATCCCAATTAATAGAAACACCTTTTCTTTATTCTGGCGACGTGATAAAATCACATCAGTTCAATAAACACTTAATAACAGATACCGATTCATACCAGCAGAAATTAGTTAACCTGCAAATTGAAAATATCCACAACTGGTCATTTTCGCAAATGCAAATAAAATCTGTCGACATAAAGATTGAAAAGACATTCGAAATCACAATTGATGATGTTATATCTAAGATTCCAAATCATTGCAATTTCATGTTTTTTTCAAATAATTTTATTTTTGAGTTTTTAGAACAATACAGCGGTCATTTACAATCCGAAATTGACTGTGTCTTTGACCAATTTTCAAAAACATTTAAGTTGAATCTACTAGGTCGTGAAATATCGGCATTTCAATCACCACTTATAAAAGATTCACCAAAACAATTAGTTGTCTACTTTACCGATAAACCAATTCAAAGCTTTGTTTGGATATCACAGAATATGAATTATGATATTTCTTTTAATCAAGGTGAATATAAACACACCGTAAGCTATCCAGTTTATCAATGTGATTATTTGGCTTATAGAGCAGTGATTTCAGATAGACAGTATTTAAGACAACAAAAAATAAATCAAATATTACCTTAAACCTCCTAAATTAAATTTTTTAAATTTAGCAATTACCCTATTGTTTTCTTTAATAATATCTCCTTTTGTGTCTAATTTGGTTACGTCTTCTATATTTAACACTTTGTTATCCATAGCTGGTTCTTTGGATTTACTCTCAACCGGTTCATTCCATTTAGTTTTGATGTTGAATTGGACTCCTGATAGATCACTTATTATTTTATTTTTAAACATATCTACAAATCTACAGCCCTCGTAAGGACTTACCTGGCAATCGCCAAATATATTAGAAATGGAACCAATGCCACCGTGTCCTCCTGACACTGTTATTTCGTCTTGTCCAAGGGAAGTATCTGGATTATAATAACCCAAATGTTGTTGGAAATTTTTTAATAAACTGGTCATATAAATTCCTAAATCATTGATTGTTGATCCGTCTTTATATTGTGGTAAATTTTGGATTTCATCAATTTTAGAATATGAACAGACTTGTAGAGTTCCGCCATATTGTAACAATATAAAGTTAGGCTCTTCTTCTATTAAACCTGATTTGAAATCATCAGAGATGATAGTTCTAGCTCTTAAAGCATTTGCCCAAGTGCCAGTTGGTATAAAGGCTAAGTTACCTATAATTTGATAACCATCTAATTTTATACCAGCTCCATATGAAAAATCTGTTAGAAATTCAGTCTGAGTTGTATATTTCTTTTTATAAGAATTTTGACCTCTAGTCCTTTTAGCCATTTGTGTCATTCTCCATTGTGAGTCTGATAAAAAATCCTTTTTCTGTCCTGTTTTTGGAAAGACATTATGTTCTGGATAAACTTTTTTCATGACGTTGAAAACAGAGTAAATAGAAGCATCTGGACAGTTGTGTATAACAGATATCAGTGTTTTATGGTCTGACCTTTTCAAAAATTGGTTAAATGCTGCAGCAAACTCCAATCTTACTTTATCAGACTTCTTTATATCAGATAGATTAAAGTCAAGTAGTCTTGACCAATCTACCTCATAATCGGTATATTTAGCAGCATCAATCATATCAATTACCGAAACTGTTAGTTCATCTTGTGGAACTCCGAGATTCTGACAGATAGCTTCATAGGCAGAGGCTGTTTTTTTCTTTTGAATTGGAGAAGATTTATATTTATCTAATTCAAACTCTGTAAATGAACCGTGGTGGTCTAAATAATAGTCAATATATTGGTCTCTCTTGTCCCCTGGCATATTCGCAAAATCCACGACCACATTTATTAACTTAGGGTCAACAGTGGTATATTTCCAACCCTCTGAATAATTAATGATGCCATATTTAACTATTTGAAATCCGGAATTAAGTAAGTATTTTTTTACTTCAATCGCTGAAAAAATACCATCCATGTCATCGTGTGTATAAATGGCAACTTTTTTACCCTCTTTGCCCTTTTTTAACCAATATTCTTCACTTTTTGGCAGTCTTGGTGATGCTTCTTCTGTAATAAACTGTCCGAATTTTTTTAACATATCATTAATTATTTTTAGTATATTAGTTATATATTAAATTTGAATAGAGGTATTATTTCTTGTCATAGCCCGAGATAACTCCTTTCTTATCACCCTTAGCCTCATCTTCATATTTAGTATCAAAGAAGTTATCACTATCTCTGACGATTTTAACGTCAGCATCCATAGTTGCAAATGGACCTAATTTCCCAGAACGATAGACTCCTCCTATCATATCACCATTCAAGTATCCACCAACAAAATAGCAGTTTTTCAATTGTGACTGGTCAACTTTACAACTTAATACTTTTGATTCATCGCAATCAGTCTGTATTAACTTAGACTTAAGGCATTGTGAGTTTTTTATTTCACATCCCAAAAAAAGGCAATTATCAAACAAACCTTCAAGTTTAGAATTTACAAAGTCAACATCTTTCATAGTTTGTGTGGTTTTTAATGTCACATCTACTACTTCAAATGTTTGTGTTTGTGTAACGTAATTTATGATACAGTTTTCTAACTTTTCACAAGAATCAACGATTGAGAAAATCTTTGGATAAACTTTTTGATAATATGCCGAGACAACCTCATACGAGTAATCTTGATCGATTTGTAACTGGACGCTTGGAAAATTTGTAATAAAATTATCGTAATGTGAAAAGTTATTATAGGTTTTTATATTCAAATCTAAATAATCCTCTAATTTAGAGGCGTCTTCTGTGTCAAAATCTTGATTGATACAATCCCAAGTTAAAATGATAAACTTTTCTAAAAAATAAATTAATTGACCCAAGTTAGATTCGTAGTCTTTTCCGCCGATATATCTGAACTCAAGTCTCTGCGATTCTTTGTTATTATTGATGTTTAAAAAGTTTATACCATAATATTTATCATTAGGAAGTCTCAAATTATTTTTAACCACCGATATAGGAATATTGAAAAAGTCGTATTCTTTGTATGGTATGATTTTTTTAACACTTTTAGAATAGACATTGGACTTTCTTGATGGATAGTTTTTATAAATTTCTTCTTCGTCTAAATTTAAGATAAGTTTTAAGGCATTTAAATGATTTAGGTTTTGGTCTGAAAAGCTTATATTAAAGTGAACCGATGATTTATCGTTTGTATAACCGTGTCTTTGAATAAAATTAATAATTTTAATTAAAAAGTATTTAGCATCATAAAAACTCATCGGACCAGTAACGAGCTCCACCATATTAGCCCCTCCTGATAGGTCTGGTTCAATTTTGAAGTTGAGCGCATCGGGTTGAAAGTCGGAGTGATATTGTCTAAATCCCCAGACTTTAACCGGGTTCAATTCAGCATTTAACATCTCTAAAGTTTTATAATACGATAAATCTTTCAGGTAAAATTCAAATTCAAAACCAACCACGGCAGATTTTAACTTTTTAGAGTGGTTCAAAAATTTATCAGAGTATGTTCTCATAAAAGTATATATTAAATTTCATAACTATTTACTAAAAGGGGTAGGGACTTTATTTGGACTTATATATAACACATCAAATTATTAAAGATAATGGAGTTCTTTTGTGTCTATTGTAAAACTCGTAAAAAATTCGATAAGTATGTTAAAACTAATCGAATTAAAAATAAGTACATTATAGATATTAAAAAGATAATCGATGAAGAGGAAGTCGATTTTATCAATGATAAAACGTATCTAAAAATTTTAGTATTTAATAAAATACAACAGGCTGTCGAAAAAAAGAAGGATATTTATTATATTCCGGACTTTGAACAAGATTTTTCAATAGAAAAACTTTTAAATCTAAAAAAAATGCTTGGTGAAAATAATTTTAATGTGTTGGTTTTTTATAACGAGTTTAGAAGAAACCCGGACATCATAGATGATGTATTTGGAAACCTTTCAAAATTTTCTAATTCGCAAATCATCAGAGACTATTGATTTAATATATAAATCAAAATTAAATTAATTTATGCCAATTTTAGGTGGTTCACCATTGAACTTAATCAATGTCCTTAGTGGTCCAACTAAGGACGGTATGTCAACATTTGGTGGTGGTAAATCAAGAAATATCAATGTTAATTTTTACAACGCAGGCCGCGAAGCTGATAAAGCTAAGTTGAAAAAATCAGGTCAAAAGTCATCTAAAAGTGGCGCCTTTTCGGTTTTTACAGGTTCAACACTTGTAAAGCCTTGGCCTGGAATAGGAACAACCGGCAAAGCCGACTCTGATAATACTGGGTTAGTTGATGACTATCCGGGTGTTTCAAAAAATACACTACACAACAATGATGTCTACGATACTTCGATATTAAATATTGTAGATAAGTTATCGTCAAGTAAAAGTGCTACACTGCGACCATCTGATTTTGCTTATTTAAAAGACATAGGGAATTATCCAAACAATAGACTAATTATTTGTAGAAGATTTCCGGGTCCTGTTGGAGATGATGTTTATCGATTGGGTGTTAGTCCAATTTCTGTTTTGATAGGATTTCGACCACCAGGAACGGATTTTTTAGATATATCATTTGGAGAAGTTTGGGAGGAAGCAGAAGCAAGTTTTGAGGGCATCATCAATTCTATAGGCGAAGATTTATTTAGAGTTTCTGGATTAGGGGGTCAAGCGGCTCAGTTATTTAACGCGATACCGCTCCCAGGATGGACTGAAAATCTACAGAGGTATGTTTTGGAGAAAATTGGAGTTTATTCAGCTGGTTCAAGTGGAAGAAGGTTACCGGCTGGTGATCCGAACTTGATAAAGGAAGCCAAAAAAAGAAAAACTGTTGCTAACGGCGAAGCTGGTTCTGGTCTAAGTTGTAAATGTGAAATTAAAGTTGATGTAGAGTATGAACAAAAATTTATTTCGGGATTAGATCCCACCATAGTCTATCAGGATATAATACAAAATGTCTTAAGATTTGCGACCTCAAATAAAACCGATTTTGGGTTAGATCCAGAGTTTGGTCAAAAAATAAAAGGCTGGGCTAAAAACCCGAGCCTTTTGATTAAAGATGTTGTACAGGCTTTTAAGGATGCTTTGACTACGGTGGTTGATGAAGTCAAAAAATTTATACAAACTGTTATCGACGAGGCGGGAGGTGGTGAAAAGCCAAAGGAGGAGAGCTCAGCAGAGACTCTAAATATAGCAACTCAATTAATGGACTTTGCGACAAAAGCTTTTGACAAAGTGTTGGAATCTCTATCTAAAGTTATACAAAAGTATGAACAAAAAATTAAAGGTGTTGTTTCTGCGCTAAGTGGTCTTCCGTCAACCCCATGGCATGTCACTATTGGAAATCCACTAAGACCAATTTTTTCAGCTGGTGATATGTACACAACAGACGTTAATTTGACAATGGGTTCTACATTAATGTTTAACGATTTACCTGCAAATATCAAAGTTAGTTTTTCTTTGTCAAATGCCAGACCTTGGGGTTTGCAAGAAATTATGGCAAAATTTAACACAGGCAACATTAGAAGTGTTAATATCAGAAAGGATTCAAATATGACATCGCCGAGTGAGTTAATAAACGACGATTTATATGCATTTGCTAAAGAAGATAGTCAGCAGATTACAGCAACGTTTTCAAACACTCAACAAAACGGATCTACTTCTCCTCAAACTCCAACAGATACAAAACCGGGTTCTAATCCCAATGCAGCACTTGGTCAAGAAGGATCAAAGACACCGGAGTCAAAAGTAGGAAACACCAAAGAGACAATTAATTCAGACCCTAATTCGGGTCAACCAGCGGCTAAAAAAGAATCACAAACTCAAAGCACAGAGTGGAAGTCCGGAGAGGTAGTTGAGCAGGGCACCATAAATTACATAGACGCCGTCGGCACACCGTTCTCTGGAACAGGACCACCTCCAACCGCATTCTGGTCAGTTGAGAAAAGTCAATCTGCAGGATTCTATACACCAATAAGTGGTAGTAATAATTCTGGAACAAAAGTCACATCGACCATTACTTCAGACTTAGCAGCAGCTAAATTATCTGCTATAAAAGGTGCAAAAGACATTTTGATAGACGAATTTTGATAAATAAAATAAGAAAGATATGGATATTAAGTCACTAAATCAACAAGTAATTTTATCAACAATTGATAAAAAACCTTCAGTTACATCAATTAGCAATGATGTCAAAGACGTAGAATTGGCAGCGGATAATAACTCCATTTATGACCTTTTTAGAGCAACTATAAAAAATTTTGTCGAAGGTGTCAATTTAAATTCCTATATTGTAAAACCAGAAGAAGAAATGAGAATAGACCTAATTTTAAAAAATATTTATGACATTTCAGACTTCGAACTAAGTAGATTTTATCAAGAAATAGATATATTATTTACAATTAATAACATAGATAATCCCCTAAATATCAAAACTGGTCAAGTGATATTTTACCCACCATTAGCCGATTTCGATAGGTTTAGAATAGCTAAAGAAGCAGATATACAAACAGGTTCAAAAGATACTATTTCAAAATTAGGAGTACCTGATAAAACCACAAGAACCGATTCCACCAGACAAAGATATCTTCAAGACGGTGTTGCTTTGCCGCCAACTGTGAATAAAGAACCAAAAGAGGGTGCTCAGATAAAAAATGGAAATTATATTGTAGGAGGAATCTGATATGATTGAGTTAAAAAGTGTTCGAGTTAGAAAGCTTACAAACGGATCGAACAGTGGGTTGTTGGATTTAAAATTGACTGTTTATGGTCTTACCTCGTCAAATACTCAGAGAAAAGTCACGGCTGTAATCCCGAGTTCAGGTCAGTCTTATTGGCAAGAAACTGAATTTTCAGGACCCAGGTATGACGCTAAAACCAATGACGAGATTATATCAGAATTCATATCAGCTAATTCATCAAGAGAAAAAACCAGACTGGGTCTTCCAGAGAGTAAAACTTTGTTTAAAATATTACAAGACCCGTGGGAAGAAAAAAATCCAATATTGAGGAATTATGGCGATGACCCATACTACCTGAACAACGGTTCTGCAATTAAAATAGAGTGGAAAAAGAAACTACCAATTTCATATTCATTTAATTCTGAATACCTCTACAATAACGGCACAAATTCTACTCCAACACATATACTTGTAATTGGTGATGTCTTTTTTGATGGTAAAAAACCATCTGATATAGAGGTAGACTTTCCAAATCAGTTTAGATTGTTTTACAATCCAGCTTCTTTTTCATTAACATCTTCTGTGGTAGATGCAAATTTAGAATCAACAACAATGGGATTTTCGAGTGGCTTCGCAAACAAAAATTACGTGCTTAGTTTAGAAATAGAAAATGATACTCCAACATTACAACAGAATGTGGTGGTTTTTCCACCGGTCGGGCCAACTGAAATATTTCAAGATGTTTCTGGTTATGAATACTCAGATTCTAATCTTAAAGAAATAAATACACCAAAAGATATCATTAAGCAAGTCATTATTATTCCTAAAAGAATTTCGGCTATTGATGAAACTGGTGAATTTATCGAAGAAAAAAGGAGATGGTCATTTGACGAAAATTTAAAGCCTGATTATACACACAATCTACAATCACAACCGGGTTCTCCTTTTTCACAATTTTATAAATTCGAAGGAGTTAACGATGATGTCATAATTTCAAAAACGATTGAAACTTGGGTTAAAGAGTTGTCATTAGCCTACCCAATCGCCAAAGACTATGGACTAAAGTTAGCTACACCCGACTATGTTCCACCGACAACTGGTTTGATACCTGACTATTCCCCTTTAAATGGTTGGGGCTTATTAGGGGGTGTTGATATTTACCCAGATGGAACGAAATTCAAATTTCAACAAGTTGGAACTTCTTCAAATTTACCACTTCTCTCTTCGAGCGCATCATCAGTGAGCGATTCGGCTACGGCAAGTCAGATAAGTAAATTAAAATTACTAACTCAATTTCCAGACAATTGGATAATAAAAGCCGATGAAAAGGCACCTCCGTTCAGTCTATGGATTGGTGAAATTCAATCAGATGTTGCACCTGAAGGCTACATTTACTCAGAGGAGACAGACGAAATGTCGAATATTTCACCGGAATATTTAGAAGAAAGTTTTGCAGGACTAGAAGAAGAAACCCCCGAATTTTTACAGGAAGTTGTTTCAGACCTACAAGACAGCAAATCCTCGGTTCAATCATATGACCCCGGAACAGTCGACCCTCAGGCATCACCGAGTCCAGAAACCACAACAGGATATGCGGATCCTAAAGTTGTAAAGGTTCCAATTGGTTCAAAAGCATACTCTCACACCGCGGAACAGGGATATAACTTGACAAACTCTCAATGGTATGGTAATTTACTAGTCTCTGCGAAAGCACATATAGAACATCCTACTTTTGATATAGAGGGAACGGAAAGCGGTAACCTAGGTTGTGCTTCATGGGTTTCTATGGTGTTTTATAGAGCATTTGGGCTAAGTATGATAGACGGTAAACCAGTAAAGAAAATACCTAAAAAGATTGAAGACTTTGGAAGCAAAGGAACTGCTGATTTAGGTCAGGTTTTTCCTAAAAATCCCAGCTTATGGCAGCAAATACCATATCTAGAAGGTCAACCAGGGGATATAATTAACACCGAAAGAAACTTCGCTACAAATAAAGCCGGTCATATTGGTGTTGTGATTGATGAGAAACATAAAGATGGTAGCTGGGTCGTTGCTTCTAATAGTTCGGCAGGGTTCGGAAACTCGTCAGATCCGAGAGGTTGTGGAAAAAAGAACTATAGTGTAAAAAAATGGAGTAAAGTCGCAGATAGAAACCCCACAAGAACATTTTGTTGGCGTTGGAAGGGGTCAAAATTGCCTTTTGGTAAGAATGAGTTCTAGACCAAATCTCTTTTTTAGAAAAATTTAGTATTTGTCAAAGGGGCAAATCCATTATTAAGTGTTGATGAAGCTGTGGCGATAATCAATAAATTATCCAATGCATCTGTATAAGAAGAACCAGTAGCGGTGATTCTTAACTCTGGCATACTTGCTACAAAATATTCTCCAGAATACGTGTTCATAGATTGTGTAACACCTGCGATGTTTACATTTTGTTGACCATTAGTTCTTGATGGAACATTTGAAATCGTGACAAAGTATTTTGGATTATCCATAGTAGTTTATTTATAATTTTAACTTATATATTAAAAAATAAATTAAAAAAATTTTCTTATATCGGTCTAGATGATTGATATCTCTTTTTAATAGCTGCTCTTTCTTCTGGATTCTCACGTAAATACTTTACATTTGAAGCAATGTTGTATGGAGGTTTTAGGAGTATCAATTCTTTTTTGAGAGTGTTTGAAAAATCCAGACCCTGTCCTTTGTCCCAAAGCTCTTTGCTGTATCCATAAAGAATTGTATAAGCTGTAAATAAATCAATAGATTTGGCATTTGTGATTGACATAAGCAGTTTCAATGTCGATTCATCGAAAAGACCTGTCTCTTTAACAGAAACATATTTGCCTAAATAATAATCAGAATTAATTCGATTAAGTATTTGTTGAAGTTTGGATACTTCTTGACCATTTAGACCTTTATATAGTTTAACACCTAATTCTAAATCATCTTTCTTTGTTCCTAACTTTGAAAGACCTGGAGATATTGGTATTTTGACAACCTCTGCGGTCACGGTTTGTGGTGTCTCTTCTTGATTAGAAACAACTGGATTAGGTTGTGTTATTTTACTAAGTTCCTCTCTTTGTTTATCTGGCTCAGGATATTGGTCAAATTCTGATTTATCACAGAGTGTATATGTAAAAGTTGTTTTCTTTGATGTTTCAATTTGCCTCTGGCAAAGTTTTATAAATTGGTCATATTGGTTTTTATTTTTAAATACTTGGGCTCCTTCAGAGTAATTAAAAATATATTCACTGCTGCTAATTTCTGATGAAGCATGAATTGTAATTGCAAAATTTCCACGTTCACTTGGAGAATCAAAATTATATCGGTCTATCTTATCATTTCTGTGTATCTCACAAGAATCAAAGATTAAACATTTATAGTTTTCATTTCCTAAATAATTACCCAACCTGATTACCTCATAATATTGACCAGATCTTAATATAGCAACTTTACTTGGAAGGTTTTTACTCTGTGGTACTAATCCTGGAACTGTTGTTATTGAGTATTCGATTAGTTGCCATTCGTTTTTGTCATCTTTGTAAAAAACCGCCAAGCTTTCATCAAATTTATTAGTCACATTTGATAATTCTTCATCCTTAACATTTTTTTTGTTTCTAAAAGCAACCAGGTTTAACTCCATAGTTTTTTCAAAAATCTTATAATTTTTAGACTTTAAGAACCATATTATTTTTTCAACTTTTTTGTTTGTTCCCATAGAATCACCCGTTGGCTTGGGTAAATTTTTTGGAGTCACGACCACTTCTGGTCTTACTCCAGGGATTTCAGTGCTTGGTTCTGTGTGTTTTTCATCATATTGTTGCTTGTCACCGGTAGTTGGTTTATTCGTTTCGTTTGTTGTGGTAGTTACCGTATTTTGTGTTTTCGTTGATGTCCAGACATCACCGTTTTGAGCCGTCTCCTGTCTAGGTTCTGACTTAACAGAAGTTACTTTATTGTTATCAACAATATTGACATGGTGTGAAAGAAACATCGGATCTTTTAATGATTGGTATTTTGTCAATACCCTTATTAGAGCGGGGTTGGTCAATATTGGACCACCTAAATTACCAAGAAATGCTGTGTTACTTAATAAGGTTGTTACAAACTCGTCAAACCAGTCTAAAAAATGATTTCCCAATATTGCTTGTTGATTTGCGGCCTCATCTCCAATATTAAGCATCATATTATTATCTTTAAGATTAAGATTAATTCCGTTTGATTTGATGTTGATATTGTTCCATTTGTGGTCTAATTTAAGTCCTTCGGTATCATTGCTATAGATTTGTGTTTTGTGGTCAAAAATCAAAGACTTCATTGATAAGTAGTCTGAATCCGAAAGACTCTTTAACTTGTTCTCTAAATTAACGTTCCAGTGCTCTGTGGATATATATTCTGGTTTGTAGGCATCGCCTTGTTCAAACACTACCATAACAACTTTACCTTTTTCTGGTATTGATATTTGGCTACCTCCTAAGTCTTTCCAAGGTGTCGCAAAGGGAATCTCCTCTATCTTTGCCTCATCGAAGACATCTAAAACTCTAATTTTTATGCGACCTAATTTATCTGGATCTACGTTGTCCTCAACAATTCCAATATAAGTTTTCCCAGAAACAACTTTAATCCCTTTCATTTTATAGTTGACCTCCTAATGAACTACCAAGAAAATCTTTAAGTTGAGATTGTAGATCAATTTTCTCGATGGTTTTTTTTGAACCGTAAGCCTTATCTAAAGTTTTGTTTAATAAATTTTCACGCAGATTTTGACTATTTATATCTTTTAGAGAAGTCGCCGCTCCTGAAATATTGGTAAAAACTTCTTTTGATTTTTCCTTAAAGTTATCTGATCCATTTTGGATTTTTTGACCCATAGTGTTAAAGAAATTAGTGCTGGTTTGATTAACAATATTTGATAAGTTTTGACCGGCCTTTAAAGTGTTTGATGCTCCACTAACAAAACTGGTTGCTG